>Ga0180437_10000358_pt1 | contig 89113 bp, 73 predicted proteins | sample SS_ome_4_FD_132410 | JGI IMG/M metagenome (GOLD analysis project Ga0180437, IMG submission 132410) | Hypersaline lake sediment archaeal communities from the Salton Sea, California, USA - SS_3_D_1 metaG | ecosystem: Environmental > Aquatic > Non-marine Saline and Alkaline > Hypersaline >...
CGGAAACCTTCTGCTTGTCGATGGCGAGGGCATCCGCAATCGCCTTTCGTATTGCCTTCCTGTACGGCAGCAGCTTGGGAACTTCGGCTACCACCGTGGAATCCACGTTCCCGACGGTGTATCCGGCTTCGTGTAACATCGCACCCACACGGCTCAGCAAATCGATACTCCTGGCATCTTTGTACACCGGGTCGGTGTCGGGAAAGTGCTCTCCGATATCTCCCAAGGCGGCAGCGCCCAGGAGGGCATCGGCCACGGCATGGCAGAGAACATCGGCATCGGAATGGCCGTCCAGGCCTTTCTCGAACGGAATGTTGACTCCTCCTAGAATGAGGGGCCTGCTGGCCACCAGCGGGTGAATGTCGTATCCGAAACCGATCCTCAAAGCCCCTCCTCTTTTATTCGGAATTCCGCCCATGCCAGGTCTTCTGGCGATGTGATCTTGACGTTCCGTTCTTCCCCCTCGACGATAGTCACCCGATACCCGCATCGTTCCAAGAGCGCGGCATCGTCCGTGCCCGAATACCCATCCTGTCTCGCTTTTTCATATGCGGCCCGGATCCAATCTGTACGGAAGCCCTGGGGCGTCTGTACCGCCCACAGGGAATCGCGTTCCAGCGTCTCCTCCACACATCCATCCCTTCCCCGCTTGACCGTATCCTTCACGGGCACAGCCAGTATTGCCGCCCCTTTTTTTCTGGCTGCCGCGACGACTTCTTGTATCTTCGATATCGATATGAAAGGTCTTACACCGTCATGCACGATCACGATCTCGCATTCCTCGGGAAGTTCACCAAGGCCGTTGGCCACTGAATCCTGTCTCTCGTCTCCCCCGGCAACGACCTTGTCCACCTTGCTCATTCCCCATCGTTCCGTCATCGCCCTGGCGGTTTCGATGTGATCTGGCGGAACAACCAGGACGACATGATGGATTTCCGGACACCTCTCAAATTTGTCCAGCGTGAAGACAACAAGGGGCTTTCCTTGAATCTCCAAAAATTGCTTCGGAACCACCCCGCCCATACGCCTCCCCAGACCGGCGCAGGGGATGATCGCTACGACTTGCTTGCTTGGAGTTTCCAAGACCGGCCTTTATTTATAGGATTAACATGGCATCACCGTAGGAAAAGAAGCGGTATTTTTCACGGATCGCCTTCCGGTAGGCCTTGAACACAAACTCGCTCCCGCCAAAGGCACAGACCAGCATCAGGAGGGTGGACGCCGGCATGTGAAAATTGGTCAGGAGCATATCGACAACACGAAAATCATAGGGCGGATAGATGAATTTATCCGTCCACCCTTGATCGGGTTTGACGCGACCGTTGGTCGTGATAACCGTTTCCAGGACTCGGACAACCGTCGTACCTACGGCGATTATACGACCGCCCTTATCCTTGGTCTCATTCACGATCTTGGCGGACGCTTCGGAAATCTCAAAATATTCGGAATCCATCTTATGCCGCGTCAGGTCTTCCACCACGATGGGACGGAACGTGCCCAGTCCCACATGAAGAAGCACCGGAGCGATTTTCACGCCCCGGCCCTCGATTTTCTTGACGATCTTTTTATCAAAATGCAGTCCGGCCGTAGGCGCGGCTACGGCACCCCGCTTCCTGGCAAATATCGATTGATAGCGCTCTTTATCGATATTCTCGACTTTGCGCTTGATATAAGGAGGAAGAGGAACCTTTCCGATTTTCTCGATGATGTGGTTGAATTCCCCCTCATAGCTGAATCGAACGACCCGCCCCCCTGAGACCGTATTATCAACCACCTCGCAGTTAAGCATGCCCCCGACGTTTAATTTGTTCCCCACACGTACCTTGCGAGCTGGTTTGACTAAAACCTCCCAGAGGTCTTTCTCCAGTTCTCTGAGAAGAAAAATCTCCACCTTGGCCTGCGTTTTATCCTTTATCCCTGTCAGCCTCGCCGGAAACACGCGGGTCTCATTCACCACGAGGCAGTCTCCCTTCTCCAGGAAATTCACGATATCCTTAAAGTGTGCCTCTTCAATCTTCTGTGCGTTCCTGTGGAGAACCATCAGTCGTGAATCCGTCCGCTTCTTGGTGGGATACTGGGCTACGAGTTTTTCGGGAACATTGTACTTAAAATCGGAAAGCTTCATTACACTCTCCTTCTATGGAAACGAAAAAATCCGTTTAAATCGTTATCAGAAAAGTTTCGCTTGTATCGAACCCGGCCGAGTCAGCGATAATGCGTCGTAAGCATGTTCGGTGGCCTCTCTTCCCCGCGGTGTCCTCTTCAGGAATCCCTCTTTGATGAGAAACGGCTCGTATATTTCTTCGATCGTCCCACTCTCCTCACCCACGGCCACGGCCAGTGTATTCAGGCCCACGGGTCCTCCGCTGAATTTTTCGATGATGACCGCAAGGATGCGCTTGTCCATTTCATCCAGTCCGTAACAATCCACATCCAGCCGTTCCAGCGACCCCATGGATATCTCCTTGGTGATGCATCCGTCGCCTTCCACCTGGGCAAAATCGCGCACCCTCCTGAGGAGACGGTTGGCCACCCTGGGCGTGCCCCGGGCCCTGGCAGCAATCTGGTGTATGCCTTCCTCCTCCACATCGATCTGAAGGAGGCTTGCCGAACGGAAAAGAATCTGAGCGAGTTCCTGCGGTAAATAATAATCCAGCCGGTTGACGACACCAAAACGACTCCTCATGGGTGATGTGAGCAGGCCGGCGCGGGTCGTGGCACCCACCAGCGTAAAATGGGGAATGTTCAGACAAATACTCCGGGCATGAGGCCCTCGATCTATCACGATGTCCAGACGAAAATCTTCCATGGCCGGATACAGGTATTCTTCGACCACCGGGCTGAGACGATGAATCTCATCGATGAATAATACGTCCCGCAAATTCAAGTTTGTCAAGATTCCGGCCAGGTCGGCGGGTCGCTCCAGAGCCGGTCCCGTGGTTGTTTTAATATCCGATCCCAACTCACGGGCCAGAATGTGAGCCAGCGTGGTCTTACCCAATCCGGGAGGGCCGTAGAACAGTACATGATCCAACGCCTCACTCCGCTCCCGCGCCGCCTGTATGAAAACTTTCAGGTTGGATACGATCTTTTCCTGGCCGACAAACTCCTTCAGGCAGCGAGGCCGTAGGGAGTTGTCGAACGCTTGCTCTCCATCCAGGGGTGTTGGGTCTGTAATGCGCGGATCACTCATGGTGAATAATTCACTAATTATAGATTCATATTATGACATTTATAGTCTGCGTAAGACCTCCCGAATCACTTCCTCTACAGAAAGCGATGGCGATTCTCGGAGCACGGCTTGGACTTTTTCCTGAGCCTTAGGCCGTTTATACCCCAAAGAAACCAGCGCCAGTACGGCCTCATCGGCGATGGTGGTTGCACCCACGGTTGGAAGCATTCGGCCTTCCGTTTTTTCATCGCCGATCTTCTCCCGGAGCTCCAGCACCAGACGCTCCGCGGTTTTTCTCCCCACGCCGGGCGCAGACGTGAGTGTACCGATATCCTGATTCCTGACCGCGCGTTTAAATTCATCCACCGAAACGCCCGATAGAATTCCCTGGGCCGAGCGCGGGCCAATACCGCTCACCGTAATCAGTACTTGAAAAAGATCCCGTTCTTCCTGCGACGAAAAGCCATAAAGCTGCAGGGCATCTTCCCGGACATGGAGATGGGTCAGTACGCGGACTTCACTGCCGATGTCGCCCAATGCCTTATAGCTCGACAGGGGAATCCACATCTGAAACCCGATTCCACCCGTCTCCACGACGACATAGGCGGGTGTTTTTTCAACAAGTTTTCCCGACACGTAGGAGATCATTTTGACTTCTGAATAAGATGTGCTGCTTGACTGGTGCTTCTCAAACCGTGACAAAGAGCCACGGCCAACCCGTCGGCGGCATCCTCCTGCAACGTCTCCTTCGAAAGGCCCAGCATCTGGGTCATCATCCACTGCACCTGATTTTTCGAAGCCCCTCCCTTTCCTACGACCGCCTGTTTGACCTCTCTGGGCGCATACTCGGCCACCGGAATTCCATGATTGACTGCAGCAAGTAGGATAACACCCCTGGCATGACCCAGACGCAGCGTGGATTTGGCATTCTGGCTTACATAGACCTCTTCGACGGCCACGCTATCGGGTTTGGTCTTATCCAAGAGTTCTGAAATGTTATCGTGAATCTGTCTCAATCGATGAGGGAAAGAGAGATTTCTATCGGTTCGAAAAAATCCATAATCAAGAGCGCGACAAGCACCGTTTTCGGCTTGAATAAGCCCATACCCCACGTAATGTGTGCCGGGATCGATACCCAGCACCCGCAAGCCCAACGCTATTCCTTCCCTTCCGATTCGTCGATGTCAAAGTTGGAATACACCTGCTGGACGTCGTCCGATTCTTCCAGCGCCTCCATGAGTTTCAGAATCTGTTCTGTATGTTTTCCAGCCACCTTGACCGTCGTCTTTGGAATCATCGTGATCTCAGCAGAAACCGTTGGAATGTTCTGAGCGTCCAGCGCCTCTTTCACTGCATTAAAATCATTGGGGTCACTGAGTATTTCATACACATCATCTTCCACTGTCATATCCTGAGCACCCGAGTCCAAGACAATTTCCATCAGTTTATCCTCATCGCACGCCTGTCGATTCACGGCGATGAGTCCCTTTTTCTCGAACATCCAGGAAACACAGCCCGATTCACCCAAATTTCCGTTGTATTTTGTCAGAAGATGCCGTACCTCGGAGGTCGTTCTGTTGGTATTGTCTGTGAGGGCATCGATCAAAATGGCAACACCCCCGGGCCCGTATCCTTCGTACGATTTCTCTTCGTATACGACACCGGGCAGCTCTCCTGTGCCTTTTTTAATGGCCTTGTCTATGTTGGCGTGGGGCATGTTGGCTGCTTTTGCGGCGAGGATGGCCGTTCTGAGTCTGGCATTCGAAGATTCATCACCGCCTCCCATGCGGGCCGCTGTGATGACTTCCCGGATGAGTTTTGTGAAAATTTTCCCCCGCTGGGCATCCGCTTTTTCTTTTTTCCTCTTGATTGTATTCCATTTGGAGTGCCCTGACATGCCAACCTCCTCGAATCTTAACTTACTATAATTTAATCATTTTTTTCATTTTTTCCAAGACCTAAACCAAAGAAAAACGGTACTCCGTGAGAGGAATACCGTCCTTTAGACTCCGCCCTTGTATTTCGACTCATTCGACACGTTGGGCATCCTTTTTGAGGAAAATTCGTGATGGGACGATCCAGGCATCGCGAAAACCGTTGCGCACGGCATTCTCCCTGAGCTGATCTGCCTCCCTGCGGGTCTGGCAATCACCTATGCGTAGCTTATACAGAGGCGCCTCGAAGACCAGATACACACCTTCCTGAAACCGGAAGATGGCATTTTTCTTCGCTTCCCGGGCTTGGAATTCATCCCCAGTAGCTAGTAATTGAACCCGGTATCCCTGAATCGTTTCCGGAGAAGCATCACCCGATTCTGGCTGAGTCTCGATAAGGATTGATTTCTCCTCGTCATTCGTCGGGCCTGCAGTTTTATCAGGACGAATGACAATATCGTCGTCATCCAACGAAAGGGGATCAAAATCCTCAAGATAACGTCCCTTGTCCCCTGCCCTCTCGCCCGATTCCGAATCAGCTTTCCATCCGAATTGAGAGGCCGAACATGAAAACATAAACAGGACGAGTATCAGGAGTCCATAACGTCTTTGTTTTATCATGTTTAAACCCCTGTGCTATCAATAAATACGATACTTTTATAATATACAAAATCCGTCTGCCGAGTTCAAGCTATTTTTCCTGGCTTTTAGAGAGCAGGTTCAAAAATAGGTTGACAATCTCCCATTTTCTGTTATATTTGAAAAAAGCATTCCTGTAATAAATACATGATTCGATAGATTAGGAAAAAATATGAGGAAAGGAGGTGAAATTTCCAAACCATTCTCATCATTATGAGAATGAGGAAGCGGCGTTTTCCCGCGATCATAAACCAAACAATCGGAGGAGCAAAATGATGCGCAAATTCACAGCCACAGCACTCTGTATCCTGCTCACAATGGCTATTTTTTCAACCGTTTATGCCAGTAACGGAACCCAAATTGGCAACGTAGGCGCCCGTTCCATAGCCATGGGGAGCTGTTTCCGGGGCCTGGCCGATGACTGGAGTGCGGTTTTTTACAATCCTGCGGGCCTGACCCAATTGGGTAGCAAATGGACCTTTGGAGGATCTCTGGGCCTCATCATGCCGAGAGGATGTTACACGCAAGACGCCTATCCAGCAGACCAATATCCTTTTTCTGGCATGCATACAGAGACGGCTTGCGAAGCCACCCCTCAAAATTTTTATGTGCCTACCGTGAGTGTTTTTTACAAACCTTCCGAATCCATGGTCTTCGGCCTGGGTATGTATGCGCCGTTTGGATTAGGCGCTGAGTGGGATTTGATAGACGTACCTTCGAACTATGGCAACACGACAGGTTTTTCGAAAGAACATGAGCACTACAGCAATCATCAAGTACTCGTCTTTCAGCCAACGTTTGCGCTAAAGATTACCGACAAAATTTCTCTGGGATTGGGCGCGAGTTACATCTGGGGGAAGATGGACATCGATTTAGTGAAACTGATCTACAATCCGGTTCTTGAACCAATAGAAATCGCACCTGGAGTTACCATGCCTCGGTGGGGAGCCTTACAGTTGGCGCTGGGTGCGCAAGGGATCAGCTTACCCGATCTCACTGCCGACCAGTACAGATTACCCGTGGAGATGGCCCTTTCCGGTGACGGGTCTGCATACGGATTTAATGTCGGACTGCATTTTGCCCTTTCCGAAAAATTCTCCTTCGGTGTGGCCATGCGATACTACACCGACCTCAAGCTCAAGGGTGACGTGTTGCAGACCGCCATTATGTCCGGCGATCAAGTCAAATACGGCACACTTAATGCCGTTCCTGCCCAGGCTTTCGCAGATGCAGAAGATCCCACAGGAGCCAATAACAAGGCTGCCTTGGTCAGTCTTTTTGCCGGCGAGAATGTACCCGAAACCCATGACGACATCGAGGCCGATATGCCCCTGCCCATGACCATCGGTGGAGGCATAGCCTTCAAGCCTTCTCCCAAGTTGACTCTTACAGCCGATGTTTCCTGGACCAACTGGGATGCATATGATAATATCCCCATCATGGACGGAGACGAGGAAATTGCCGCCTTTGAACTGGATTGGAGCAGTACCATCGAAGCCGGATTCGGGTTCGAATGGATGGTCATGGAAAAAGAGAATACCCAGCTTTTCTTGCGCGGTGGATTCTATACAGTGGATACGCCTTCTCCAGACGAGACCATGAGTCCGTCAATACCGGATCCCAATCGTAGATACGATTTCACGGGTGGATTCGGATTGAAGGTTGGAAAAATCGGCATCAACGTAGCCTACGAATACTTCTATTTTCCGGATAAAGAAGTGGCTGAATATGTATTCTTAGATAACGGAGCAGCCGATAACTATGCCGGTCTGTACGAGTTCAAGGCCCATGTGATTACTCTGGGCACGAGCATTGAACTCTAAAAAATAGACTCCCCGATATAAAAAAGCCCCGATCTGTGATCGGGGCTTTTTATTTATCCTTGCCAATATGACAATTTATGTGATCGATCTCACCGCATCAAGATCATCTTCTTGTGCTGCACGAATTCGCCGGCTTCGATCCTCACGAAGTAGATGCCCGAAGCGACCGGCGTATTGCGGTCGTCCCGTCCATCCCATACAGCCACATAGTGCCCTGCCCCCACGACTTCGTCGACCAGAATTCGTACGACAGCGCCCCGTATATCGAACACGGAAAGCCTGACCCTGCCGGTCTTGGGCAAACGGTACTGAAGGGTGGTCTGAGGATTAAATGGGTTGGGATAATTCTGGCTCAAACCATAGTCGGTGGGGATAACTATCGGATTTTCGGATGGGATGTCCGTGTCGATATCGATGATGTAAACACTGTCACACCACGTCTCGTAGCCCTGCTTGTCCTCTGCCCGCACGCCCCAGTAGTACACACCGTCGGGTTGAGGCATCAGCAGAATCTGTGTGTCCGCGATGGCGGACATCTGGATAGTGCCCAAACCAGTCAGGTTGGGATAGGGACTAAAGTAAAAGCTGTAGACGATTTCATCACCCGTATCGACGTTATCCGAGGTCTCCCATTCGATAAGCATGGGGGTTGTCCACTCTTGAATCGTGGTATCCCTCGGAGGTGATATCAGCTGAAAATGTCCCGGGGGGTCGGGCAGGCCGATCACCCGAACCTGAAAGATATCCGAGGCCGACATGCCAACCGGGTCTGTCACTTCGATAGTTATCTCCTCCACGCCGTTCCAGTTCGCCTCCGGCGTAATTCTTACCTCCCCGCGATTATCGTCTACACGAAAGGTCAGGTGCGTGCCCCCTGTAAAATCCCAGTCAAGCCATTCAGGCGGATCGTTGGGGTCTGTCACGTACTGACCCAGCCACGCAAACGACAAAATCAGCGTGGCATCTTCCATCACAGACACATCGGGCATCCCCTGGATCTGAGGAGGCTGGTTTGGGGTATCGAAATTCGCCACGATTTCCATGGGATTGTTGACAACGACCGTCAGCGGGTTGGCCGTATCCGACACCGAGCCGGTCCATCCGGTGAACGACGCAGTCGTATCCGTCACAGTGACGTGCAGCGTCACTTCCGTTCCCGGGTCGTACCAGGGTCCCGCAGGATCGACGGTGATATCCACACCCACGATGACCGGCGGATACGTACGAACATGTAACCTGAATTGGGGATCCCATTGAGCACGCTGAACGATGGGACCGTTCATCGTAACGAGGATGTTTCTATTCGTAGTGGTCACCGATCCGTTCCCCGTACCGTTCCATCTTGCGAATTTCCGTAAAATGCCTTCGGTCTCCTGAACCACGCTGTCTATCGTCACGGGCACTTGGGCTCCCTTGATGTACCAACCCTCACCTACAGGCGTACCGTACTTCGAATCTACTTTCAGGTAATAGGATGCATCATACATAGCCGTATAAACGACCAAATCCTCGGTAACCGAGATATCATGCTCCTGGGCACCTCCATCACTCCATTCTGAAAAAACATACTTTGTTGTAACATTGTCTCCCTGGGGCGAAATGGCTCGGATGCGATGCGTCTCTCCGGCCAGCCAATTGTACACAACCGGGGAGACGACTTCCTTACCATCAACGGCGAGTTTCAGCCCTGAGGGTTCGCTGGCCACGATGACACGTCCCATGGAGAAATGGGCCACCAATGCCTTAGGGGCATCCACAAACAACGAGAGCGGATTATCACTTCCCTCCGCATCACCCGACCAGTGGGAGAAACCGTAAGCCTGTTCGGCGTTGCCTACCGCCGTCAGTTCGATGGTACTCTCCGCCTTGGCCCAGTCTCCAGGAACCGCGATGGGAAAAACTTCTCCACCGTCGATGGGATTGACCTGAATGGAGATATAGTATTGATATTCCCACTCGGCTACTTCCTCGATGGGGCCCTGCATGACAACGGATGGATTCAAATCATCGCCTGTATAGCTTCCCGTTCCCGTCCCCGTCCATCCGGTAAACCGGTAACGTTTCCCCTGACCGGCGTTCACCATGGAATCTATGGAGAAGGTGGCCAGAGACCCGTCCTCGTACCACCCTTCTCCTACGGGATTCCCCCAATCGGAACTTAATTTTAGATAATACTGAGTTCCCCAACGGGCCGTTTCGGTGATCGGCCCTTGTACCACGATTTCGAATGATTCCATCACGCCGGTGTATGAACCCAGACCCACGCCCTCCCATCGGAGAAAACGAACGCGGGTGCCTTCGCCGGCATTGACCACGGTATCGATGGAGACCGTGGCTGTATCCCCAGAGTCATACCAGCCTTCGCCGTAGGGTTCGCCGTACTCGGAGATGACTTCGATGTAATACTGGGCCTGCCAAACGGCGACTTCAAGGATCGGGCTATCCATCGTCACGACAGCCGGATTGTCCGTGCCCGTATAAGAGCCTTCACCCTCGCCTTCCCAGTACTGGAAAAAGTAACGCCTTCCCTTCCCAGTAGACGCAGAAGAATCCACCGAAATGGTGACCTCCGTGCCGGGTTCATACCAGCCGTCTCCGGCAAATTCTCCGTACGCGCTCTGTATCTCGAGCCGATACTCCTCAGCCCATTCCACCGCCTGGATGATGTGCTCGTTCACTGTGACGGTTACTTGACGCGACTCTCCTGTATAGGATCCATTACCTGTTCCCACCCATCGCTGAAACGAATACCGGGAGTCTCCTTCCGGGGCCACCACGGCAGAGTCGATGGATATCTGCACCCGCGCACCCGGATCGTACCAGCCCTCTCCCACGGGATTTCCACCCTTTCCGCCCGTGTCAATATCCAGAAAATACTGCAATTGGTATTGTGCCGTATACGTAACCTGATAAGAAGGAGCCACGATATTATGCTCCCGGGCACCACCGTCGTTCCAGTAGCTGAAGACATAACGATAGCCTTCCCCCTGCCACTGGGTGAACGGTGCCTCTATGGTGTAGGTGCGGCCCGGTATAAGGATAATCGTTGCCGGTGTTTTGTAGTACTGTCCGCCGACAATGACTTGCATTCCGATGGGCGCGGTACGGAAGGTTACCTGAACGCCTTCGTTGACTTCGACCGTGGTCGTGGAGATATTCTCACCCCCGTCGTCGTCTCTCACTCGCAGCCGGACTGTCCTCGTTCCGGTGGACGTGTATGTTTTTGTCGGATTCCGGTTGTTGGTCACCTCGTAATTGCCGTCGCCGTCCAGATCCCAATCGAAGGTGAGTATATCGTTGAATCCCGGGTCCGTGGCGCTGCCGTTGAACTGAACAGGATTGTTTACCACACCCGTATACGGACCACCTGCATTGGCCGTGGGCGCCACGTTGCTTACTTGAACGGTCAGGTTGTCCGTACCGTTGTCGGTCCCGTCATTCACCGTGAGGGTGACGGTAAAGGTGCCGTTGTCTCCGTAGGCATACGTGGTGTTTTTTCCCGTTCCGGCACCGCCATCCCCGAAATTCCAGTTGTAGGTTAGTACGTCCAGCACACCCGGGTCTGTGGCGCTGCCACTGAAGTTGACCGTCGCCCCCTCGTTCACATTCTTATTACTGCCCGCCTCTACGGTGGGAGGAATGTTGTTGACAGTCGCCGTCAGGTTGTCGGTGCCCACACCGCCATCGCCGTCGCTGACGCTGAGAACAACGTTGAATACGCCATCGTTGAGAAAAGCATGGCTCGCGGTTTGACCCGAGGCTGTCCCTCCGTCTCCGAAATTCCAACTATACGACAGCACGTCCAGCACACCGGGGTCTGTGGCGCTTCCGCTGAAGTTCAACACGTCACCTTCGTTGGAGGTCTTATTGTTCCCTGCCTGTACACTCGGTGCCACATTGTAGATGTTAGCCGTCGTGTAGTCCGCATCGGAGCCCATACTGTTGGTCACGGTCAGGCTCACCGAGTAATTGGCATCATCCACGTAAACGTGGGTTGGAGCCACGCCACTGCCATGAGGTGTGCCGTCACCAAAATTCCAATCATACGTACTGGCATACAACGAACCCGATCCGTTAAAATTGACCGTACCACCCTCGGGACCACTGTAAGGCCCGCCCGCATTGGCCTGAGGGGGCTCTTGGGGAATCTCGATATTACATTCCCGCGATCCTTTGATCCATGAATTGCTGCCCGACACAACCCTTGCCGCCTGACCATCAATCTTGAATCGAATCGATTCACCCGTATAAGCGCCATCTTTCTCAGGAGTGGTCGGATCATCCCCGGGAACATGAATACTGTACAATCCGCTGCCGACCTGATACGCTGTTGCGAGATACATGTTATTGGAATCGAATGCTTTTATGGTCTCATCGCCATCCACGGGTACGCCCAAGACTGTGGCCGTGCCCCAAAAATCGCAGAATTCTTGCTGTGCCACGGCCGAGCTGGCCATGAGGAACCACGACAAGGCGATTCCCAAAAGCATCCATTTTTTATGCAGGATTCCCCGCATCACCGACTTGTCCTTGAAAAATGGCGCTGCTTTCATTTTTACACTCACTTCATTAATATACATTTACGTGTGGACGCATTGTCCCCCGCTACTATCCTGTACACGTACACACCGCTCGACACCCGAACGCCCCGATTATCCGAGCCATCCCAGTCCACGGAATAAGCCCCTCTTTCCTGGCGCTCATTCACCAGCGTTCGAACTTCCTGACCCCGGGTGTCGTATACACGTAGAACAACATGCTCGTCCGCGGGAAGCTGATAGGAAATGACCGTCGACGGGTTGAATGGATTGGGATAGTTGGGATAGAGACGAAACACATCCGGACCTCTGGCCGCATCGTCTTCAATCCCTGTCACAAAACCGCCGTTCTCTGCCGTAACCAACAGGCCGCCGCCGAACGGATTGATGGCTTGCACATCATCCAGCCAGAAGATAACGGGTGTATTCAAGGGCACACCATCCTTGATCCTCATGTATGACGTAGCCAGAACACCCTCGTTCACGCTCGCTTCCTGACCTTTTTTCTGGGCAATACCGATATCCGTTTTCCCCATTACCGGATCGTTGTGATCGACAAAAAGCACATCGTCCCCCCAGATTGTTCCCGGGCCCGTAGAGTCGAACTCGACCTTTTCACTATCATAGTATAGCGTCAAGGCCGCACCAAAGAGAGCCAATCCGCCTGTCACTGACAGGTTGACGCAGAACACTTCACTGGACGGGTCTCCTGTAACCTGTATGCCTATAACGACATTGGAAGGACTTTGACCCACCGGGAACACCGACGTGCCGTCCTGGTGCTCCATGCCCCAGTTTTGCTGGATGGATGTCAGATCGTCCAGATCGATGGTTCCATCCCCATTACCATCCGAATACGTGGCCAGGGGGACATCCCATGGTATACAGTTCTGCCTGATCCAATCGGAAGACCCGCCAGTCCGGCTGCGGCCCTCCAATTCCCAATGAAAACCCAAGGGAAGGACATCTTTCTGATTCACGATGCCGTCGTTGTTCATATCGCCCGGCCAGACCGCCACACCCGTGTTTGTCACATTCACGCTTAGGCTCTCAGGGACCGTAGGAATCGTGACTCCTGCGGTATCCAACAGGGTTACTTCGTGGAGGTTCATCTCGATATCGGCTCCATCGGGAATGTCCTGCCCGGCAATCACCTGAAATCGAAGAACGCGACCCGTCCCGTCGAAGCCTCCTTCCGACGGAGACCTCTCCAACCTCAGCTGGATTCGGCTCTGAGGCGTATCGATCTGTACGTCCGTGGCGGGCGTCTCCCCCCAAATCGGTCCCAGTTCAATACTGCTCGGGACAACTTCTAGAAACTCGAAATACGAGAGTTCGAGGTCTGCGCTCATACTGCTCATGGAATAAACACCGTGGCTCCCATCGCCCAGGATCAAGTCGACTTTAAAGGGAACGCCGGCACTGACTGTATCGCTGACATCCCAGGAGAGGGAAACGGTGGGAATCTCCACGGTGAACATATCGGTGGTATGGGAAGGCAATCCATCCTCGGCATCGGAAATGCGCATCAGGCAACTGTCGGAATGCACGGACCTGGGAACCGTCCATTCGTACCCACCGTCGTTTGCTGTGGTTCCGACCACGTGCCAGGTCATCCCGCCATCAGGCGAGAATTCCAATAGCACGTTGTCGAAATTACCTGTAGTCTCCCAAAGAATATCGACCGTCTCCTCGGAGTAATAGACGGATTCTGCGGTCGGGGATGAGATCGAAAGCGTACCCTCGAGAATATCCAACAGGGAATCGGGTATTTCCTGGAATAAATACACGCTGTCCGCCGGCAGGTAGGAGAACGTATGCCTCCTACCCGAAGGCCAGTAAATAGCCATACTCTCGGCACGCTCGTGCCGACCCACACCGAATTCGAGTTCGAGGCTGTTCTGACTGCCGAATCCCGTGCCTATCCCGACTTCTCTCATCTGCCACACATTCTCGGAATACAGCATGACCCGGGTACCGACGGCATCACGGCTACTCTTGACCCCTACCAGTCGAATTTTCAACCAGTGATTATAACTCTCATCCACCAGTTTATTCTCGAATAACTTGCTGACGCCACCGTAATCGGTCATGAACAAATCCAGGTCGCCATCGTTATCATAGTCGCCCACAGCCATACCCCGCGGCTCATTCATGGGGGTTAGGCCCGAGATGGCACCGATCTCGTCGAAGGCGGCATCCCGGTTTCGGAGGTACAGTACCGTCTTCTCCGATCCGCCCATGCCTCGATTCCCCAGACAGATATCCAGACGTCCGTCGCAGTCGAAATCACCGGTACCCACCACTGCACCATCTCCGTTATCACCGACCTGGGCCTGCTGCGTCACTTCGGAAAATGTACGGTCGTAGTTATACTGAAAAAGGGCGTTGGGATAGTTCCGTCTCGTCACATAGAGATCCATGAGTCCATCGGTGTTGTAGTCTCCCCATTCAGCCGTCACACACGTGAATCCCTGAAGGGCCATCATCGCATCCGTCACATCGGTGAATGTCCCGTCTCCGTTGTTGTGATAGAGCACGTTGCCATCCGTACTCGAATTGGCCACGTACAGATCGGGGTACAAATCTCGATCGTAATCTCCTACGGCTGCCGTAGAACTCCAGGCGTTAGAAGATCCGCCAACACCGGCTTGGGCTGTCACGTCGGTAAACGTGACATTCCCATTGTTCCGATAGAGGACGTTTTTCATGCCTCCCTTGCATACATATATATCGAGATCGCCATCCCGATCGTAATCCAAGAAGGCCACACCGTTGGTGGCTGCCCAGTGCGACGCAATCCCCGCCTGTTCCGTGATATCCACGAACGCACCGTTCTCGGAATAGAGGAAGAGTTTGTCGTTGTAATCACTGCCCTCTCCCAGATACAGGTCCGGTAAGCCGTCGTTGTTGATGTCTCCAAAAACGCATGCCAGGTTGTACATCCCACGGCGTTCCACCTCCGGCTGCAGAGATGCCTTGGAGAACGTTTTATCTCCGTTGTTCATGTACAGAACGTTGGGGTATCCCTCGGTTCCCGTGACAAAGAGATCGAGTCGGCCGTCCTGGTTGAGATCGACCCAAGAGGCCGATCGCTGCATGCCAGTCACATTTATACCGGCATTCGAAGTCACATTCACGAAATAGCTACCCCATGTACTTTGGTTGATCGTGACCGGCCATGCCGAACTCTCGAAAGTGACGCCGTTTTCTTGATGGATGATGCGAATTTCACAATTTTCGGATTCCAACTCGGGAGGGATACGCCACATAAAATAGCCGTCGTTTTCTGTGTCCTCCTCAATCGTAATCCAATCCTTTCCCCTGTTGAGGGAATATTCGACATCCAGTTTGTAGTGCATGTAATAATTGGATTCCCACGCGATTTCCATGGCCGTACCCGCCGTGTACGCTTCACCCGCCTGAGGACTGACGAGACGAAGGACCTCCGGTGTGGGACTCGTAATCTCAAACGGTTCACTCTTCACAAAATCACCCGGCTTGTACACATGACTCAGCCGGATATGAGCCCACTTGGTCCAAACATGAGGCGGACAAAACGTCAGATAACCGTCGTTGTAAGCCCATTCGTCGGGCACTCCGGGCTCTTCGTGAAAATCTGCCGTATACCAGGTTTGACCAAAATCGGTGGAGATGTCGACACGAAGGAACTGAACGTTTGGCGCATCGAGCGTCCAGAGAATCAATTGGCACTTCCAATCCAGGGTCATCGTACGATTGGGCTGGAGAATCGTTATGTTGCGAACGTTTTGCGCCATCAACTCTCCCTTTGCTGTCCACAGGAACAGAAACAGGAGAATCCTTGAGAACAAGATGAATCTTTTCATGATAAACCTCCCCTAAGGCTAAAACGATTTATCAGAACAGGAGCACCATCTTGGTGCTTTGCCGGGTGCTGCCTGCTTGCAATCGGCACAAATAAATCCCGGAAGAGACGCGCCGTCCCCAATCGTCGCGTCCGTCCCAGGTTATTCGATGTTGTCCGGCTGAACGAAGCTGGTCCTTCAGCAACGTCCGCACCAACCGCCCTGTATTATCATAAATGTGAATCGTCACACCACACAGCCGGGTCAGGCTGTAGGATATGACGGTGAACGCATTGAATGGATTGGGAACATTCTGTATCAAACGAGCGTCCTCGGGACGCATGTTACCCTGCAATGGAAATACCGCGGTGGGTATAAAGTCAAGCTGAACGCGTTTCGAACCCATGTTTTCCCAAGTAGGCGCCCCTCCGATGACGATGGCTGTATCGAAGTTTGCAGAGGTTCCGATGACTTCGGCCGTATCCCCGTTGACCATAAACAGCACCGCTTCTCCAGGCTCTGCCCCTTCATCGATTCCAGGCGTCGACATGTCATCACCAGAAACATGGACTAAAAATCCCCCTTGTGCTGTGGCCGTCGTATCACCGCAGAGAACGCCGTCACCGTCGTATACTTTAACTGTGTCACCCTTCCTGAACAAATCCGGCTGTACAGCCCAGAAATCACAGAACTGGGGCGGCTGACAAATGTTAGATTCCTTTTCCTTATAGGACACTGTGGGCACCGGATTCGGCCTCTCTTTCGGCACGGCCTCGCCTGCTGGGTAAATCAGTGTTCTCGAACTGTCCATCTTAAGCCAGTAACCCAATTTTGGCGTCAGTGTGGTCAGATCGTTAAGCCATTCGGGTCGGTCCCGATCCCATGTCTTGGGCAGGCCCGAGCTTCCGTTATACCCCATTACATAACTGTATAAAGGATTGATGGACTGAAAAGAAGTAGTCAGAGTATTGGACGAGGATGGAAGATAACCGATGAGATTCCAGTCGTAGTAAAGGGGAATGGGCGTTGTGGCGGAAATGACGTTCCCGGATACGGTCAGGATTTCCGCCTGTCCAGAACTCATTTTAATCCAGTAGCCGTGCAATCCATCCAGCATTTGAAGGTCGTTCAGAAACGGGGGACGATTGACATCCCACGTCCGTGGCCCTTCGCCGGAATAAAATCCAAAAATATAATCCACAGGCACGCCGTCCAGAATATCGGGGAGCGCACTGGGTTGTGCCACGAGCCTGAAGGAAATCAAGTTCCAGCCGGGATACAACGTAATGTCGATATTCGTTGTGCTCTGGTTGTTGAGAACTGTAAAGGTGCCGTTATTGGTGTTGTTTACGTTCATCTGCCCCTGAAGGTTGTACAGCTTCTTATCCACGATGCGAATGGCTGAACTGCTTCCCGTACTGCCGACGACTAAAAATCGTATTTTGATGAGTATGCCGGCATCTGCCACGAGTCGTTTGCCGGGCCGATTCGTCGTAAAACCTCCCACACGGACAGTATCCGTCTTGGGCGCCACATAAGGAGCCCCCCAAAATTCCGTCATCGTCCCCTGTCTGTTGGCTCCCACGGCTTGAATGACTGATGAGTTAAACGAGATCGTTAGTTGATACGATACTACAGAATCTGAAACACCGATTCCCTGTACCTGCACGGGCACATCCACCGTGGTTCCCCGCGTGCCATTCACATTGGGTATGGTAAAGATGATGTTCTGAGAACTCAGCCATTCAGGACAACCGAGCATCCCCCCTAAAACCGCACCTATCAGAATCAAACACTTTCGATTCATACAAAACGTCTCCTTGGTGATGCAAGCACTATTTCAACAGAAGAAATTTCCGCGCGTAACTGCGATCATGAAACTGAATTCGGTAGATGTAAAGTCCGGATGGGACGATACGTCCTCCATCGTCTCTGCCATCCCAAACAGCCGAATGATGGCCCGCAGGAATATAATCATCCACCAGAGTTCTGACGAGACGTCCCTGGAGATCCATAACCTGGAGCACAACACGGTTCCGATTCGGTAGCCTGTAGGGTATCGTCGTCGTAGGGTTGAATGGATTTGGACTATTTTGAGAAAGCCCGTAGTCGGTTGGAAGGCCTGTGTGCATTCCCTCCACGCCGGTGTTGATGAAAAAGCTGAACACCTGATCGCACCAGGTCTCCTCTCCGGCATTGTCTTCGGCTATCACACCCCACCAGTAGGACCCATCCGATGGCACGTCCAGTAATCGCGTTGTATCCGTAATCCCGGAAATCACAACGGTATTTGGACCCAAAAGCGAGGGCTCTGGGCCGATATGAAGACTGTATGCGATGGAGTCGCCCGGATCGACGTTTTTCGAGCCCTTCCAGGTAAAAAGAATGTCGCCGCTGCTCTGTATAGAACTTCCGTGGGCAGGCGAGAGCAGTCCGAAAGACCCCGGTGGATCGTTCACCGGAGAGACATTCACCGTGAGGGTATCCGTATCAGACAATCCTCCAGGATCGCTCACACGAACCGTGAGGGCTTCGACGCCATTCCAATCCGAAGCAGGAAGAATCCAAATTTGGCGATCCGTTGAATCAATTTGAATGCTCAGGTTCTCTCCCGCAGTAAACTGCCATACCAAATCGTCCAGGGGATCATCAGGATCTGAGACGTACGCCCGCAGCCAGTCGAATGACAGTGCCAACACACCATCCTCCATCATCGTGGTGTCGGGTAAAGTCAGGATCTGGGGCGGGCTGTTGCTCTCGACAAAATTAGCAACGACATGCGTCGGCCGGTCTATCTCCAACGATAGGGGATTGACCGTTCCCGTTACGTCGCCGCTCCAGCCTATAAAGGTATATTGGGTATCGACGACGATGGCTTCCAGCTGGACCTCCGCTCCTGAATCGTGCCAGTATGCATCGGGCGTCACGTGAACCGTCACATCGGGGACATCCGAAGGAAAGACGGAAACCCTCAATCCGTACTGGGTTGCCCACGTGGCCCACTCCGTGATGGGTCCGTCCAAACGTACATGAGCCGGATTATTCGGACCCGTATACGAGCCCGCACCCGTACCCATCCAGGAACGAAATGTGTACCATACATCGTCTTCGACTTCTATGATGGGATTGACAAAAATCGTAACATCCGCTCCGGATGTGTACCACCCTGCATCATCACTCCGGTCGTAGTCATTTTCAACATCAAGTCTGTATTCAAGTCTCCAGTCCACTCTCTCGATGATGGGCTCGTATACCGCAACGACGGCCTGCCGTAAATCGCCGCTGTAGGAACCGGCTCCCAGTCCCGACCAACTCTTAAAAATGTACCGGCTCTTGCCCGGTGAGTATACGACCATGCTGTCTACGGAAATGACCACGTGTGTTCCGAGAAAATACCATCCCCGTCCTTCCGGGTTCCCTCCCTTTCCTCCGCTATCGATGTCTAAAAAATACTGGTGACGATACACGGCCGTATGAACCGTCGGAAACGGCGGTACAGTCACGGTCTTGACTCGGTCTCCTCCTTCGCTCCATTCGTGGAATCGGTAACGGGATCCCGGATTTCCCATCTGATACAAGGGTGCCCTGAGTGTATGCACCGAGCCGGATAACAAGCGTGGCATCACCGGCGTCACGTAGGGTTTCCCATCCAGCATGACATCCATTCCAGACACAGGCCGCGTATCCACCGTCATGTCCACACCATTATCAAGCCTGTGGTGATAAAAGGGATAGGCGCCCATGTCTGCTCTGCTGCCGTCGGGGTCTTTAAGATCACCGTCCAGACCAGCGTCGATGCAGGGAGACTCCGGCAGGAGTGTAAAATCGCCGCGCGTCGTGTCGGCAAACAGGGGATTGTTGTAGATGACGCCTTCCCCGGCATCCCAATCTTCAATGCAGTTGTACTCAAAAACGGCTGATCCCGTCCAGTCCACATGATTATACAGATCATCTCCATTATTCCAGAGAATGCAATTGACGATGGTCGGTACATCACCGAGGTCACCCACGACTTCGATTCCCCGGGATGGATGATTTACAATGGTATTGTGTGCCATCATGGTCGTGGAATGCCTCGTGCAGACGCCGTCCCCGCAACTGGATGAATTCCTGGTTATCAGGTTCCCGAGAATGATGGGTGAGTAGTTCTCCTCATCGCCTGGGCTTCCCGGTGCATTCCCTCCGTTCACAAAAATCCCCCCTCCCGACCATCCCGCGTGATTCTCCCGTATGATGTTGTCTCGAATAATGGCCAGCCAATCACCCGTGAAGATTCCGGCGCCCCCGTCTGCCGATCCACCGCCGCCGTTGGTAATCAAGAATCCATCGATCACTGTTCGATGCTCCATGAACACAACGGAATTGATCCCATCTCCGACGAGGTTCGTTCTGTGCCCATATACGTATCGATCGCCCGGATCTTCCTCAAATCCCCGAAAACCGCCCATCAGGAGCACGCCTTTCTTTAAAACGATGCTCTCCCGATAACTCCCTTCTGCAACCCAGACCCATCCGCCTTTGCCTATCAGAGCATTGATGCCTGCTTGAATGGAATGAAATCCATCTTCCCAGGTGGTGCCATTCATCGCACCCGTGGCTCGGGCATCGACATAGACAATCGACGGACCTGCATCGATATCGTACAGAAGAGATATCATCTCATCCATCATGGTCACTCGTGAATTCACGTCTATCGTAGGATTCACCACCTGACGGGCCAGCACTTCTACATCATTCCATCCCTGACCCATCAGTCCTTCATGGAATCCTAAGACAACCCAAATAATCACTCCCCCGATTTTCTTCGTTATCGACCAGCTGTCATAAACGTACTCACTCACTAACGTGCCTTTATCATTTTCCTCGTATGTTCACCTCTACTCGTCGAAAGACGATAAAAATACACACCACTGGGAACGATCCGCCCCTCTTTGTCTCGACCGTTCCATGGGATTTGGTATATGCCCTGTGATTTTTCCTCATCGATTAAAGAAGCGACTTCCCTGCCACGGCTGTCGTAAATATGGAGGTGCACTCCAGATGTTTCGGGAACCTGAAAACGAATCATAGTTCGATCGTTGAAAGGATTGGGATAACACTGAACCGGACTTACTGCCTCAGCCTGTACCTGTTCGCATGTCTCGGTCAGGTTCAACGTCGTGTTCCCCAGAAAATCATCGTTTACGTACATGTCTTGAACCTGCAGAAAAGCCGGATCCGTTTTATTTTTTATGCGAAAGCGAAACGATATGATGGCATCTTCACCCGATGTGGGGGCCGGGCTGAACAAGCCGATACGAACGGTTCCTCTTTCCCCCTCATGGCAATGGAGCTGAAACGACTGTGTTCGTTCTGTTTGACTGATGGCCGTCAATTCGAGTGTCCGGGGATCGTACCTGCATACACAATCGGCAGAGAGCATATCTCCCCTTCCGACGTTCACATATACGGACACATCGGAAGGGCCCGTGCGTTCCATACTCATGGAGAGTGTCCATCTTCCCGTGATGTCCGGTTTGGGGACGGACGGGGGCGTCCATCCCCCATGCAGATCGCCCATCATCATACCCGTCATATTTTGACCCGTCTGATCGCAGGATAGATAGTCGTAATAGAGCTGATGGGGCGCGAACGTCCATTCCCCTACATGCGTATACGTCGGTACCGTGATGCCCACGGCGTACCGGGCTATGTGAGCCGCATCGTTCATGGTAACCGCTTGATCTCCGTCTACATCGGCGGCGACCTGCTTTTCTGGTAAGAGAGACACGAGACCGACCGCGTGTCTTGCCGTTAACGCGGCATCGTAGGACAGGATAGGCGAGGCCGAGGCCGTAGCCGGGGGGTTCTTCCAGGGTTGGAGAGTGACCCGGTTCCCAAACTCGAAATCATCGATCAAGTAGCTTCCTGCACTGTTTGTAGCACCCACAAAAGATCCTTGCTCAACCCATTTCATTTGAACATCGGGTACGGGCATGTCATTGGCGTAATAGGTGATGGTCCCCTCGATTTTAACATAGTTCGAGGCTGTTACACGGAAATTCGTCTCCGATTCTATAAGGCCGGGTGACATGGCCGTTACTGTCGATACACCCTGACCACCTAACTGAAGCCGTCCGCGGGCCAGTCCCAAATCATCGGTCTGCACCGGCTGAGAATCCAGGAGGAGTGCATCTCCTTCTGTCACTTGGAAGGTGACATCCACGTAGGCGACACCGTTTCCGTGTTTATCAGTGACGCGAACGGTCAATGGCTCGGAAAGTTCACACCCCATCGCACCGCTTACTTCTTCTTCAGTCACCCGCTCCAGGTACATCGGCAAATAGTAAAACGCATCCTCAAACACGTCTGTCATATGCTGATATCCCACATCGTTGGGATGCACACCGTCAGAATCCAGCATCGTTTCGGGGACAAAGGATGTGTGCTGATCGACCAGTCTGAGGATTCCCGGTGGTATCGGGGATATGAGTCCATTGTTAGCATCCTGAACGAACTGAGCCAGGCCATCGTTTAATTCATCGACGCGATCCGGGTAGGAGGTGTTGGGGATGATCTGGCAGATGAGAATGGTCCGGAGTTGATCGCTGCGATTGCCATTGTGCCAGCGTATCAAATATTCGATGAGATACCGCATACGCCAAGCTGCCGTCTCCGACGTTGTATAGGGGGCCATGGCTCTGTACATAAAAGCATCGTTGGTACCCAGGTGAATAATGACGATATTGGGATCATTTACATCCATATCGTATCCCACGTCCAGCGAGCCCCCCTCACCCCCCGGGCCTGTATAAAACTGGCCTATGGTGGCTCCCTGACGAAAATGTCCTGGATACGGCTCCCCTCCAAAAATCCCGACATACGAATAGGGGTATCCCATCACATCGAGCCGCTGCGCCAGTTCGTCTCGAAAACCCAACCCATCGGAACTCCCAACCCCTTGTGTAATCGAATCACCAATCAGCATGATTCGATTGGTTGCCCACGCATGAAAATGCCAGCCTACGCAGAGTAAAAGAATGACAATCCGTCTCATAGACTACTAATTTATAACAATTTTGCATCACAGTCAAGATCAACTGTTCTCTTTTTCAGAGTTACGTTAAACAATAAATACGTGAAAAGGCATCACCCGAACGGTTGATGCCCCTTCTGTCAAACCATGTGTCCATCAATATGCGAAGAATCGACTATTGCAGTTTGATCATCCTGCGTGTAACCGTTTCGTCCCTGGCTCGCAATTGATAGATGTATATACCTGTCGAGACCTCTTGTCCTGCCTGATTCCTGCCATCCCACTCCACGACGTAGTATCCCGGTTCCTGTTCCGAATCCACCAGTGTCACGACCCGCTGTCCCATCATATTATAAATAGTCAATTGAACCCTTTCTCTTCGGGGTAACTGATACTGTATCGTCGTTACCGGATTGAACGGATTGGGATAATTCTGAGACAGCTCAAATCTCTGAGGTACGGGCACTTGAATCATGACAGGCCCGTATTCCATTTCATTCTTACGGACATCTGTATTCACGATCTTGTAGTAATACGTCTGTCCCACATGAATCGAAGCATCGGTATACGCGTATTCTCCACCTTGCTGACTGGGTATTTGCTGATCGTTGATTTTTACATAATCACCATCGGCCGTATAGCTTCTATACACATCAAACCCGATGTTATCTTGCTCGTGGGAGGTAACCCACCGAAGAAGAACGGCCATCGTTTTTCTGCTGAATCGTGCAGTAAAATCGGAGATTTGAACAGCCGTCGAAACATCCAGGATCCATCGATGGCTGATCACAGCGATTCCGTCGTTGACAAACACATCCACGGCCATCGTGCCGAGAAAGTATTTGTCGATGAAATAATCGAAAACCGGAGAATCGCTTCCCTTGCTTTCTCCATCGACTTTCCATGCATAATGCAGCGCATCACCGTCCAGGTCACGCGCATCGACCCAGAACGTCACCGTCTGACCGGCAGACAGCGTTGTATCCTGTGTAGGAATGGCTGTATAGATGACCGGTGCTCTGTTGGAATTCAGAACATTCACGGTGACGGTGGCTTCGTCCGATCCTCCTCGACCGTCCAGTACTTGCAGGGTGATGGTGTATGTCCCGTTCTGGTCATAATTGGGAGTCCATCGAAATACGGCTGTCGTGGGTGACTGAGGCTCCACTTTGGCTCCTGCCGGAGGGAAGGGATCTGCGATACGAAACGTCAGCTCATCCAGATCGGCATCGGAAGCTACCATGGGAATCAGGAGCTCATCCCCCTCATACACATCGTAACTGGAGGAAATGATGTTCTTATCGAGATGTGGAAAGTTATAGTTATAGACGGTTTCCAGTGTAAATGTGACGACTCGGTTGACCCACAACGCACTTACCACAGAGGTGCCGGGTGACGATCCCGCCATGAAATGAACGGACGCAACACCCATGTTGTCACTCACCACAGGCTGGGATTCTACGATGGCTCCCCCTCCTGAATTCTTAGTGAAATAGACCTGGATGCCACGCACTGGATTTCGATAAGCGTCCAAGACCCGCACGCTCAACGGATCGACGAACGGATGGTTGACCGTGCCTTTCTGGTTGTCTCCGCCGAACTTCTCGATGCTTGCCGCCTGGAGCGACTGCACATGCAGCGTGAATTCCACGGGGGATCCTTGCAGCAGAGAACTCGTAGCGTGGATGGTGATCGTCTCGGTCGATCTCCCCAGCGTCACATACACGGAAGCCCGCCCCTGGGTGTTGGTCTGGCTAACGACCGTCGTTCCGCTCTGACTCTCACCCACCTGGAGTGTGGCATCGCCCTTGACTACAGTGAACCGTACGTTGACACCGCCTACCGGATTGTTGTAACGGTCTGTCACCTGGGCCACCAAGGGATTCTGGACGGCCCCATCCACGTAACCCGATTGACCGCTCCCAGAAACATAGACGATCTTTCTGGCAGGACCCGGCCCTGTGGCCACGGAAAACATCACCGGGGAACCCGAAAGATTGATGTTTGTCGCCTTCACCCAACTAGTGGTACCGCTGAGCGTGCCTGCCCTGAAGTAAGACTGAGCAGCACCCCATTCGTTCGTCCTCACCGGTTGAGGAGTGATCAGACTACCGCCGCCGATGTCAACTTCGTACAGGATATCGATACCGGCCACGACATCACCTTCTATGTCTCTCACACCGACCACGAACGGCTGTTCCAGGACCTCCCCGGCCTTTCCCGTTTGTCCATGACCGGAGACAAAGAACATGGAGATGGGCTGTCCCACTTTTCCCGTAGCAGAAAAATAGAGCGGGCTGCCCAGAAGTCCCTGAGAGGTTACCTTCACCATATTTTCTCCAGGTACGGGACCCAGGACGAGGCGGGAGTAGGCCAGTCCGTTGCTGTCGCTCACCACAGGCTGATCCTCGATGATCCTGCCCCCTCCTCCGATAACCTCATAATAAACAGGTCCGTAAGCCACGGGATTGTTGTTGGCATCTGTCACTTTTACGGCCAAGGATTCCGCCAGTACTGTCCCCACATTCCCAGACTGACCGTCTCCTGAATAAGACAGAATCTTTGCGGCATCATTGGCCAAGAATATGACGGATTCCTTTTGATCCAAAAGGACGTTATCGTCGATGTCGATGGCTTGTATTGTCTTCTCCCCCGCAGACAGCGACTGGAGATATCCTACTGCTCTTCCCATGGTATCCGTGGGTACGATCGGCTGCTGTATAAAATTCAGCACACCTCCTGTCACATTCAGGGAAACGCGCTTACCCGCTACGGGATTTCCATGGCCATCGGTTAACGTCACTGTTACGTAGGATGAGTCCACACCCGTCGCTGGAACCGGTCCGGTTGCATCTATCATCGATCGAGAAGCACTAACCACATCAGGAACGCCCGAAGCATAGAATCGAACAGGAGCTCCCTTTAAATTAATGAGACCGTTGTTCGACCGAACCTCTAGAGCATTGTTCCACGTGCCAGCCGTATCACCCAACGTCCAGACAATGGCTGCAATACCGGCGGCGTTTCGAATGAAGACCGTCTTGCTCGTATCGGCCGAACCGGTCACGGCGTTCAACGTATCCAGCGTGCCCCCGCCTCTACTGACGATGGAAAACATAACCCTTTCGCCCGAGACCGGATTTCCATGCCTGTCCGTAACAAGTACCTGAACGGGCTGGGACAAGCGCTTGCCAACAACTCCCGTCAGGTACGTATCGGATAAGGCCGACATGGAGTCCGCCGCTGAAGACTGGGCTGAGATGCGGAATGTGATGGGCGATCCATGCAACGGATCGACACCGTTGGTAGCCACAGCTTCGATAACATTGTTTTTAAATCCTGCCATGGAACCCAAAACAAAGGAAATTTGAGCAAATCCGTCACCGTCCGTCATGACAGTCGTCGTGGGCATCAACGTGCCCTCGAACTGCCCGCCGCCTTGTTTTATCGTAAAGATAACGGGTTGATTGTCTACGGGTTCATCTTGAGCGGTCACCATTTGCACTTTCAGTGGATCGGGAATCCGCTCACGAACGACCCATGTGGTATCCCCTTGAATTTTCTTAATCCGGGCTGCCTGGGATTTTGCAAACAGGGTATACTTGACCGGTGATTCCGGTATCATGTAGAAGCCATTACTCGACCATGCCTGGACGATGTCGGTGTAGACGCCGTGTACAGCAGCTACACGGATGTTCGTCTGTGCAATACCGCTCACACTCGTCCGTACGACCACACTGTCACTACCATCCAGGAACTCAAAGCCCTGGCCTCGCGTAGCAAACGAGACCGGATGGCCTGCCACCGGACGATTCACATCATCGAAGACTCTGGCCTTGAGACGAAAATACAGGGTGTCGGATATCCAGGCCGTTTGACGGTCGCCCGAGTAATAGCTGAGTCGAGCCCCGCGATAAAAAGCTGAATCCACGACCACCGTATCCTGAACATTGCCGATTCTAGCCATGACTGTGACGATGCTGGCCGTGGGGCCCAAATACAGTGTGTCTTGAGCGATACCCTGACTGTTGGTCCATTTTGGTTGAACCCTTCCCGCCCTTCCATCACCATCGATAACCTCGAATTGTACGGGTACCTGATCCATCAGCTGATCTTTATCGTTGTATACCCGGATTCGAAGATAATTAGGGAGCACCTGATTCACGTAATGTTTCTGGCCCGCTCCCTGGCCCGGCACGGATTCAATCCTGCTGACCAGACCTTCCGTGGTCGTGGCTGTAAACACGACCTCCTGTCCCGCGTACCCGGCAAACGTCGCCCGCACCCGGTTTATACTACTGGCGGCACCTAAAACAAGAAAGGTCTGCGCCTGGCCATTCTCATCGGTCGTGGATGTATCCGCAGTGACGCTTCCACCTCCCCCGATGACTGTAAACGTTGTCTGGACATCCGGGGTTGTATTTCCGTACTGATCGTACAATGTTACGATAAAAGGCAAATCCAGTGTATCCCTGGCCGCCCCGGATTGGCCGTCGTTGGTTTTTGTCATGGAGACTGGGCTGTCTGGAATCCCCGTGGCCAGAAACTCCACAAAGTCGGCCGTGCCGAAGGGACGCGCCTGTACACGGTTAATACCTACCTTTGTTCCCAGCGTCAGGCTCGTACTGGCAATGCCCTCACTGTCGGTCATCAATTGTTCGACTGTCTCTGTGCCGGTGGGAATATAGCTGGAAGACGGCGTGATGAGCAGTTTGTCTATTCTCACATCATTATGTCCCTTGATGATCCGGATGCGATGAATCGATCGACTCAGCTTCTTGGACTTAATTTCCCCTTGGGGTACGTATCTCATGTCGGCGATGCGATCCCATTGCCATTGGCTGGAATAATGATCAAGATTCGTATTCCAGATCCATGTTTCTCCTCCATCCACTTGTATGCTCACTGCCGATTGCCAAAAATTAGGAGAGATCAGCCTGACCCAGAACCAGTACGTTGTATCCTTATCCACCCAAAACTCATACACGGCCTCGCCCGTACCCGATAGAGCTGTGATATACTCACCACCGGCTGCTCCGGGATCATCGCTACGAACCGTATACGCACCACTCAGGTCCCCCCACTCCGCTTCGATGCGTATGTTATTGTCCACCGAACCGGGTGCCGTCACCGAAGCATCGCTGGGCTCGATGACTGTAAATTCCACGGGGGCATTGGGCACGGGTGCGTTGTTGGCATCGCGCACTTCCACCCTGAGAGGCTCGGGCAGTGTTGAGGCAACAACACCGGTTTGATCCATGCCCGAAACAGCTTGGATGCCTGCCGCGCCTCCCTGTTCCGACAGGGTGAGAAAACCCGTTACGTTATTCTCACCACCCAATCTCCTGAGCATTAAGCCTGCATACTTTGTGGTACTGCTATAGCGGCGCTCCGCGTCGTAAAGCGCCCGGTTTGCTGCCGGCTTTCCGTTCACGAATACATCAAACTTATGCCCGGCGGGATTGTTCCAGTCCATGACCACACTCAACGTATCCAGGGATCCTGGAAAATCGAGATTGCCTTCGTTGTCCAGGAGTGTATAGGGAATCTGATCGATGACACCGCCCGGTGCAGGCACGACATCTCCGTTATCGATTTCGTAAAGAGAGATCACTTTCAACCATCTTTCCACCCAGAGGAGATAACCGTCGGCCGTGAGGCTGGAGCTCGTGAGCATCAAAGCCATGCCACCATCGGTGCTTGTCGCTTGTCTGCCCCAGACCATCTTAACCATGGCAGGATTTCGTCTCGCCAGATAAATGGCGACACGTCCCCATCCACCGTTCTGATAATTGGTGAATTCGCCTTCACCGGTACCTTCGTTGTATACAATCGTATATTCTGTGGGATCGATGAGCCAATCATCTCCAATACCATCGGGCTCAGGAGGACGGTCAAACGTCTCCTCAACCTGGCCGATGGAATTGGTACGCACCACGATTTCGTTGGAAAGCTCCCCTTTGTTGCCCCATGTATCGATGGCACGAATCCTGAAGTAGTAGCGTGTGGCAGGAAGCAGACCGGAAGCGGTAAAGATTTCCACCGTCCCTGCATCGCTGGGCTGAGGCACGTCGGGAATGATATTCGCATTGGCGAAATCCCGTCCATCTTCAATCGACGTCGTCGCATATCTCAGATCATAACTCGAAGCCTTTCCCGTGTAATCATCGCCGCCGGGTGCCGTCCACTGAAACGTGATGGACGTGTTTCCCTGAGTAAACGTGTTGAAATCCCAGATCAGGCCCGGTGGGATCACGTCGGGAAGCTGAGATTCCACACCGAAATTATCCATTTTAATGTTAAAGGGCTGGGCTGTATCGGATCCTCGGAACAAAACGCCCGAATAGAGATTGTCCCCATTCCCGGCCCATCGGTTGGGATCTCGCAACACGATGGGATCGCCCCCGTCTACGGTTATCGTAAAATAATTCGCGTCGGGTGCCGGACGGTAACTTACCTTGAACCTGTTGCCAGGCTGAAGGGGCGTGATTTGCTCGAGGGCATTGGGCACGGGCACACCGCTATTGGCATCCCCGCCAACGATTGTGTTCACACGAACGAATCCCTGATAGACCCAGACCATATAGCCCGAGGCCGTAGCTTTCAGGGTGTCTAATCCAACAGCCACACCAAACTTATCGCACGCCGTCGGATTTGAAGAGAGATCGATGGTCACCGAGACTGTGGTCAGATTCTTCGATGTCCCCCAAACACACAGGTTGTTCCAACGAAGCTGGGGATCATTCGTCCTCATACATTGAATAGCACCACCGCCGTTCTCATTGACATTCACAATTCGGATATCCGGTGCAGCTACCCATCCATCACTTCCGTTTAAGGGAGCGGCCGGACGGTCAAACTCATCCGTGAAGGACGGTACCAGAATGTTGGAAATATGATGATAAAACACGGTGGCCATGTAATTATATCCCACAGAACTGGGATGGACTTTATCTACATCTATGTTATAGTACGATGTCTTGTTGGCATAGAAGGGCGTCCACATATCGATTAGCGTAATCTTCGCCCTCTGTGCGGTCTCCAGCTCGTTAAGCATAATCTCGATGGCATTGTTGTAGTCAACCGTTTCCACCTCTTCTCCCGGTGAACTGAATTTGGGGATTACTTTACAGAGCAGGAGATCTTCCACGTTGGGATTATCGACAATGGCTGTGACCAACGTGTACAGATGGTTCATGATGGACCCCGGTGAGTTATAGTTACCCAGAGGCCTGCTGGTACCGATATCGTTTGTACCGACGTGCAGGATCACAATATCGGGCTGATACTGGATCAACTCTGCCGTGATACTGTGAACGGTATCCGGGTGGAACCATCGGATTCGTGCGTTGTCGAAGAAATGTCCGCTGTTCTCGACGGAACCCGAATCACCCACAAACTCCACGCTGATGCCCGCATCCGTCAACTTTTCGTGGAGCGGCTTGCGGTAGCCCTCCGTGCCTGGCGGGGGTGGTCCGTTGTTCACTTTACCCCAGGTAATGGAATTCCCGACAGGCATAATTTTTTTCTGTGCCGACAGGTGCGATGTAAGAATAAACATCGACCCGATAAAAAATAGGGTGAAATAATTCGCCCTTAACTTTTTAAATACTTTCATCCTATGTCTCCTCCTAAGGCTTACGTTCTATTTGAAGAGATGTGTACATAAAAGCAAAAAAAATGCCAAATTCTAACGAATCTGTACATTTTTTAATATGCTGTTATTATTGAACTTACGAATTTTCAGAATTTAGACCTTTCGGTGGATTTAAAAAAACACTGACGGAAAACACCCCAGTTGTTCGATTTCTAACCATTTGGCCTAAATTCACGAATTTCAGAAAATTTTAAGAATTTAGTTTTTCTACTACTTATTAAAGCTTCTAAGAACACCTCCCAACGACGGAGCAGGCCTTCCTTCAACTGACCGTCTTCTGTAAAAAACTGCCATGAATGGAGCACTAAAACCAGAACATCCTGAATATTTGGCCAGATTTGTGAAGGAGACTCAGACTTGGCTGAATCGTTCGAAGACCACGGATCGAATCCGGGATGCTGGACGATGTGGAAACCCTTCCAGTGTATGATAAAGCGATGATGCCATTTGGCCCATAAAAAGTGTGGCCACATGGATACGGGAAACAGGTGGTGAGACATCCGGGACAGGCTGATGCCTTCGTACCTCGTGCGAATCTGGTCCAACGCCTGTCTGGACACCGAATCGTACGGAGGAACGAAAAACCGGGCATTGCTCCCGAATGCTTTAAAAAACTGTTCGGCCCCTTCATCCAACCGCCGGGCGATTCGCGATGCATCGTCGTCGTCAAACTCCGGTCGTCCATTCTCCAGGCGCTGGTGGGAGAAACCGTGTTGAACGACCTCCACCGATTCTGTTGACATTAAAAAGTCCACCAGGTCTTTATTCTCCTCCACTGGGAATTGCTCGCCCTTCCTTGCGCGTTGGAGAGGAATAAAACCCTCGTATCCCCCTTGGTTGTCGGGCGCACTGTCGCTCACGCAGGGTACGACGGCCGCATTCAGGGGAATCCCTTCCTTCAACAGCCTTCGATGAACCGTTTGGAATCGACGGCATGGTGTAAAATAGCAAATATCATCATCACGTATGATGACAAATCTGGGAGCCATAGTTGACCTGTTCAATCAAATCGGGGAACAGACGCCCTACTGGTGACAATCTGCTCCATGATGGTTTCCATTTTTCTGGCATGCCCGACCCACGTGTATTCATCCAGCACAGTTTGACGGGCGTTCTTGGCCACCGTCTCGCGTAAACGGGTATTTTCCACCAAACGGAGTACTTTCTGGAGGAATTCTTCCATATTCTCTGGATCGAAGAGAAAGCCGTTCTTGCCATCCTGGATGATTTCACAAAGCTGCCCCACGGCCGATGCCACCACGGCCTTCTGGGAAGACATGTACTCGAACACCTTCATCGAAGAAGGATACCAGAAATCGAGCTTGGGATAGGGGGCTAGGACGATATCCATGGCATCGATATACGGCGGCACATCACTGTAAGGAACCGTGCCCGTCAAGACGACCCTCGTACCGATATCTTCCGCTTCGAACGTCCTTTCCATGACGTCTTTATTCTTACCGCCGCCCACGAATAGAAAAGCGACGTCGGACCGGCTTTTCAAGATTTTTCGTGCCATCATTAACAAATTGTCCAGACCTTCCCAGCCGAAAAGCGATCCGATCCAGCCGATCACCACCTTGTCCTGGAATCCGTACTGCCGGCGCAAGGCTTCTCCTCCCACATTCGGCCGGAAATTATCGGGATCGGCACCGTTGGGGATAACCGTGATTTTATCCGTGGGTACGCCCATCTGAACGAGGTAATCCCGCATGATGGCGGAAAGGGCTATCAGGGCATGGCTCACGCGCCAGTTCCATCGCTCGATCCACTCCGGCAGAACGGGCAGTTGCAGCTTGTCCTTCCCGCTCATGTGCCGGTGTTCGTAGGCCGTGGGACAATCCACCTCCAGGACGACGGGAATCCCGCAGAGCCTGGCTGCCAGATTGGCAGAAACATTGTAAAGCTCGCTCCGCAGGAGGAGCACATCCGGTCTTTCATGGCGCAGAATCCGCATCTCCTGGATAAAATAGCGGATGTTGGACAAAAACCGCCTCACATCGTGGACGAAGTACGAAAACACGTTCTTCAGCAAGCCGCGTAATCGGAGACGAACCGAATCGCCCTCAATATCCTCGGGTTGTACCGATCTCCAAAAAATTGTAGCATCGTGTCCCAAAGCCCGGAGTCCGCCGATGAATCCGATGGCCTTGTTGGCTGAACCGGCCGACACCCCCTTGATATCGTATAAATAACTGAAGTACGTGATTTTCAACAAGCGTCTCCTGATGCGCGTTTGCGGCCTTAAAACTAACAAGGAACATCCAAAATGGCAAGTGTTTTTTATAGGATCGACCGGATGATTCGTTCTTTTCAAACCTTTTATTCATGGGCACGGGGATGGAGACAGTAAAGGGATCGACCTTTTGCCTTACTTCGTTTTCACGCCTCGGGAAAGATGGAAGGAAAAAAGGTTGATGAGATCCAACGTTTTTGCTGAGTGATCAGGGGACGCCTCCTGTATATACAGACATCCTATCCGCTTTACTCACTCAAATCCCGATGCTCACAATGACAATGGATGATCCCAAACCTTCTGATACAGTATTGTATACCTCAGGACATTGACAAAAAATGCGGACAGGCTAATGTAGACACGATTCAGATGTCCTCACATAAATCATCGTGCAAGACGATCAATCTATGCGATACGGCGCATTCCAGTAAAACCGCGTTAAGCCCCTTCCCGTCCCAAACCATATGTAATCTCCGTCCAGTAAAATCCACCGCACCGAGTTATGCAGGAGGCCGTCGTATGTCGTGAACCGTCGCCACCGGTTTTCTCGCTTGATATACTTCAAAACGCCTTCCTCGGTCCCGACCCAGACATCTCCGCTGTCTGCCAGGATGTTGTGGATCGTGCCACCCGTGGGATAATGCGTGGCCGGAAATCCCTGCCACTCATTCGTCTGCTTGTCGAGCTTCTCGATGCCGTCGTCGGTGCCAAACCAGACTTCGTTCTCCCATACCGAAACCGCCGTCACTTCCAGATCAACCATGCCGCCGTATCCGGGCACGTATTCCCACTGGCCAGTGTCACCGATATATCGGTAAATCCCACGGTCGGTAGCCGCCCAAACGTCGTCCCCGTCAACCTCCAGAAAATATATATACCGATGAATCAGTCTCTCATCTCGAATTTTCTCCACAACCATCCCGGGCTGGGAAATCCGGTTGATACCGGCGGTCGTTCCCACCCACACATATCCGTTACCCAGGGTGACACACGTGATTTCGTCATCCCAAAGGTTGTTGAACACGCTGAACATCCGCCAGGCATCCTTGTCTTTATCGTACCTGGCCAGCCCCTCCAGCGTGCCAAACCAGACGAACCTCGAATCCGCGGCGATGGCCGTTACGATATCGCTCCTGAGCTGTGTGATGAACGGAGCCTCGAAGGTCATCCACTCTTCGTCATCCATATTCCACCAGGTGATTCCGCCGGGGCAGTCAGATGCGTGGTACCCGCCGATCCACATGCCTCCTTCGTCCCAAGCCATCGCATGGACTTCTGACGTATACAAACCGAAAGGAATGAGCTCTAAAAAGTAGGATTTCATATCTGCAACACCACCTCCCAAACCCCATGTGGCCACCCACAGCCTGAAGAAATTATCTTCAAACGCATCGGTGACATCGAACTGTCTGAGATAAGAATCCTGAATATAGCCCTCGGTAAAGAAAGTGTACCCCCCTTCCATAAACAGATGATTCGCCGACTCGAATTCATACTGTTCTCGGCCACCATACCACTGAATGTCGTCGCTCTTTTCTTCTTCCGGAGTACTGTACCAGAACGATCCGCCGCGGCGATCTCCCCTCAAGGTCCCTCCGGGCGTTATCAGCCAGAGAAATTCTTTTCCCGTACCGATGGCCGATACACCATCTATTCCCAGACTCTCGTAAGACATGTTCAGCCACTGCTGCGAGCTGGGGATACGAAAGCTCAGGCCCACATCTGTCGCACACCAGACATATCCCGTGGAAAAATCAAAGGCGAGCATGTGGATGTCGTCGTCTTCCAATCCGTCGCTTACCGTAAAAGGGGCGTCCCAGCGATTCCGGTAAAAGTCGAAACGGGTGATTCCACCCGTCGTCCCAAAATAGGTGTACTGATGCCCCAGAGCAATGGAGGTGACATACCGCGTGACCGGATAACTGATCCAATCTCCGGGCCGGTAGTGAATCTCTCGGTCGGGCAACTCCTGCGCTTTTAGGGTAAGACCCGTCAGGAAGACACAGAGGAGCCAGCCCATCCAAGGGGAGATCCTGGTCATTTTCTTCAACGTTTTTTCGATCTTTGCCTGCCGCTGATCAAACTGATACCCGCCACAAACAGAGCCGAACCCACGATGGACCAAAAAATGGGAATGCGCTGGAAGTATAAAAAATCCCGGATGCCCAGCTCTCTGCTCAACCAGGAGCCGATGAGGGCACCGATCAATCCCAAGACAATGCTGGTCAAACACCCCCGGGACGAGTATCCGGCCAGCGCGGCTCCGATAGATCCGCAGACAGCGGCCACGAGGAGTAGTATAAAAAAACCCAGTACGGTCATGTCCCCTCCATGGATGACTTCGGGTATGATAAATAAATTCACCTAAAATGTCAATAAAAGACTTGACTTTCCCGTTTTTATTCTTTTCTTTTAACCGATCCTATGAAGGCGAAACAAAAGAAAAAAACAACCACACCGGACAGTATCTGCTACATCGACGGTGAGTTCAAATCCTTAAGCGAGGCGAAAATCTCGGCAACGGATTTGGCCATCATGCGGGGTTATGGAATCTTCGATTCCTTGCGCACATACGGAGGAAAGCCCTTCCGTCTGGAGGATCACCTCGTCCGGCTCGAACGGTCTGCCGAGCTGGTGGATCTTCCCCTTCCGCATTCTCGAGATAAACTCCGCCAAATCATTCAAGATACGCTGAATAAAAATACATTCAAGGAATCCGGCATACGAATCATCGTGACCGGGGGAGACACCGACGATTTCTTCACACCATCGGGCAAACCCAGCCTGCTCGTCATCGTCATGCCCCTGCCCCAGTATCCTGAGTCAAACTACCGCGACGGCGTGAAGATCGCCACGGCAAAGATGGAACGGTTCATACCTGAGGCCAAGACGACCAATTACACCTTCGGAGAAGTGGCCATGAAAAAGGCCCGGGCTCTCGACCCGGACATCTTCGAAGTACTGTGTGTCGACCGTCAGGACAGAGTCACCGAATGCATCGCATCGAATGTGTTCGCGTTTTTCGGAAACACGTTAACCACACCGGGATCGGATATTCTGTACGGCATTACAAGGCAGGTCGTCCTGGAACTGGCCGACCCGTTGTCTCCCATCGAGATACGGGACATCTACGTCGACGAAATCAAAGCAGCCGACGAAATCTTCATCACAGGAAGCAGCAAGGAGATCGTGCCCGTACGGTCCGTGGATGATGTAATCATCGGCAATGGCACCTGCGGTCCCCAGACGAAAAAACTCATGGACGCTTTCCGTCAAATGCGGGACGCCCTGATGCAGAACCCGAATTCGGATTAACATAAGTATTGAAGCTACCTGTTTCCTGAAAACCGACCCTACCGCCTCAAAAACATCTCAACAGGATTCAGATGTGAACGATCTTTTTTATAAGGAGCGATAGTACCTAGCAACGTCTTGGACTCTTCTGTGGTTGAGCGGGTGTGCGCCTGTCGTGTTCGGTTTCTGCTGAGAGATCCCTCTCTTGTATAAAAACGATGGCGCCTTTGGATCGCATGAAAAAAAAGCCGCGCCCCTTTAGGGGATCGCGGCTCATAATCATCTATAAGGGAATGATCGGGATTCTTACATCAATCCCTTCACAAACCCACCATCCGCCTGTATGATGGAACCCGTGATGTAACTGGCCCGCTCCGATGCGAGAAACACGACGAGGTTGGCCAACTCCTCAGGATTTCCCATCCTGCTCAGGGGAATTTGGGAAACAATTTCCGCCGTCACATCATCGATACTCGTCTTGCTCTTCTTGGCTTTCTTCTGGAGCAGTTCCTTGACCCGATCCGTCATATAATACCCAGGGCAAACGGCGTTCACCAGGATGTTGTCCTTGGCCAGTTCCTGGGATAATGCCTTGGTGAGACCCACCACACCCGGTCTCAACACATTTGACAGCAACAAACCTTCGATGGGTTGTTTCACAGACACCGACGTCATATGGATGATGCGTCCCCATTTCTGCTTGCGCATACCTGGGATGACCGCCCGTGTCAGGCGTACCGAGCTCATCAGGGTCAACTGCACGGCTTTCATCCAATCCGCCTCGCCCACATCCTTGAAATTCCCGGGCGGCGGACCGCCGGTATTCGTCACGAGGATGTCCACCTTACCGAAAAGGTCCATCGTCTCTTCGATGAGCCAGTCGATTTGTTCGGCATCGGCCAAGTCTACGGCCAGCGGAAATACCGATACCCCTGTACCGAGGAAGATATCGTCAGCGGTTTTTTCCAGAACCTCTTTATGCCTGGCGCAGATAACCAGTTTAGCCCCCTCCCGGGCCAGACCCCATGCCACGGCTTTACCCAAACCTTTGCTCGAAGCCGCGACCAGGGCCACTCTGTTCTTCAGTTCCAGATCCATCCCAGATTCTCCTGGTTGGGAAAAAAGGTGAAGACCATAATCATCGGAAAACGATACTCATCGCACACAATATACACAATTTTTCGCCTATAGAAAAGCGTTAATTCCCCGACGCGCTCCGTCAGCCAGAGAAACGACGCATCCGGCCACGATCGGATGCCTGTTCTCCATGGTTTTCGAGAATGGATAGAAGCTCCTCTGGAGAATCGATGAAGAAATCCGGAGACAGCCGTTCCATGTCGTAGATCTTCCCGTACCCGTATCGAACACCGCACACCCCGATACCGGCGCCTCGACCAGCCCGGATATCCATGTCTGTATCCCCCACCAGCAGCGTCTGCGAGGGTTTTCCTTCTACCCGTTCTAGCAGTTTGATGATCATCTCGGGATGGGGTTTCGCGTGAACGACGTCCTCGGGTCCTAAGACTTCATCGAAACGGAACCGCACACCCAGACCCTCCAATATCTTCTCCGTATACGCTCTGGGTTTGTTGGAGGCCACTCCGAGCTTTCGATTTTCAAGCCGGCTCAGCACCTTCTCCATACCGGAAAAGAGCCGTGTCTCGTCCAAACAGTGCTCCCAATAGATTTTTCGGAATAGGGAGAGGAACATTTTACCTTCAGGATTCTCGACACCGGGAAAAATGGCCCGAATGAATTCATCCTTTCCGGGCCCGACGGCTTTTTTTACTTGTTGGGTAGAAAGGGGTGCGTGGCCCATTTGCTCCAGGGCCTTATTCACCCCAAAGGCCACGTCGGGGAGTGTATCGGCTAACGTGCCGTCCAAATCGAATACGATGGTATGAAATTCCCGCTTCATCTGGACTCACTTATGCAGAGACACAAACCGACGAATAGAACGGTCATACGTCCGCTCCACGTCATCAGGAAAGTAGCAAGCCGGAAGTTCGCCCATCTGTCGGTGGTAGTGCAAACACTGGCAACAGGTTCCCTTCCTCGAACAGGGCTCGTACGTGCAATTGCATTTTGATCGGTTTTCTTCATGATGCGTACAATCAGCCATATTATTGATCACTCCAGATTTGAAATATGCGCTTTACGGTTTCTTCTTTCATCTTCATCATGGCATCCTTGGAGGAGCAGTCAATCGTTCCGGCACCGGCCCCGGGATGTCCGTCACCGATATTCAAGACACGCATGATCTCACCCACGTCCTTTCCTTCCTGAACGCCGTTGAGATTCAAGCTGAGAGACATGGAGAAGGCCAAGTCGTTGGTCTTGACGTCTCGACGAAAGCGGTTCTTGATTTCGATGACTCCCTTGGCTTCCGGGTAAGTCAAGAACGCCAAATTCTTCACGATATGCGGTTTCCGATTGTGCTTCGTCAGATCAACGATGATGAGTTCGCGGTCTTTATCCTCGGGCAGAAAGAAGGCATCCTGCCGTATCTGCTGAATCATCCGTTCCTCTTCTTCCCGGAACTGTCCATACTTTTCCTGAACGGCGGGAAGTCCGGCCACGGTCTCCATGGGATGACGTCTCAACTGGAGGACGAGCTGGGTCATGTATCCGTCCCGTTCTCTTCTCTCGTCCGTACGGAGTTTTAGCGTCCCGTCGATGATCTTGCCGGGCGTTTCCTTTCTCCAATCATCGATGCTCGTATAAGCGAAAGCATCGATGATATCAGCCTCCCGGACCATGGCTTCGAAATACTCGGGGAGATTATCCTTTTCCGTGAAGTAGTTGTATACGACCCGGCTGCACGAAGGCTCCAGGGAAAAACGTCCCGGTATACCTTGGGAATCGATACCCCGGTATCTCAGCTCGTCCTCATTCCCCTGATGATGGTCAAACCAGAGGCCGCACGTCAGAGGAAACGGGAGGTCGCAGACGATATCCTCCTCGGTGATGGTGATCCTCGACTCGGTAATCGTTCGGGGCCCTGCAAATCGTAGATCATCGATGCGATAAACGAATGAACAGATGACTGCACTCACGATACCGTCAAAATCATCATGTGTGACGATCCTATCGTACAATCAGAATCCTATACAGAACAAACGGCCTTCAATATGGTAAAATCAGACGTGGAAATCAAGTCCCTTTTGGAGGTTTTATATCTTCCCCCTCTACTTTGCGGATGATGCGCACCCAATTCACTTTTTTCCGAAACGCCGAGAGCACGGTGAGCGTACACCGTTCCAGCTCTATTTTCTCGCTCCGCTGGGGAATGTGTCCCAGCCGGTCCAGCAGCAGCCCACCCAGTGTTTGATAGTCGCCTTCCTGAAGGTTCAAATCGAACCTTCGGTTCAATTCATCGATTTCTACTCGTGCACTCACATCGATCTGTCTTGGCCCGATCTTCCTGTAGAGACTGGCTTCTACATCGTATTCATCCAGAATCTCACCGAAAAATTCTTCGACGATATCCTCCAGTGTGACCAGTCCGGCCGTACCGCCGTACTCGTCCACAACGATGGCAATACCGATGTTCTTTTTCTGCATCTCCCTTAAAAGATGCGCCATATTCTGAGCTTCAGGGACAAACAAGATCTCCCTGAGGATGGGGCGGAGACTCCTGGGTTTCTCCAGGAGAAGATCCCTCACGGTCACAATGCCAAGAACTTCATCGATCGTCTTTCCGACGACCGGGAGCCGGGAATATCCCGTCTTCAGGAAAATGCGGGATACCTCACTGACCCGAGTATTCACTCTGACGGCCATCATCTCCGTCCTGGGGATCATCACCTCCCGAACCTTTTGCTCACCCCTCAGAATGAGCCGAGAGATCAAACCCCTCTGGTCCTTGTTCACAAGACCCGCCTGTTCACCTTCTTTGACCAGCATTTCCAAGTCCTTACGCGTAAAAAAATTCTTTACACTTCCCCCTGAGAGACCAAAGATGTTTAATAGCCATTGAGACATCTTCATCACCAACCAAATAAGGGGATAGAATAGAACATAAAAGAATCGCATAACAGACATGGAATACAGGGCGAAAGTGGTGGCAGTATCCCGTGCTATCGATTTTGGCAAGATCTCTCCAAAAAAGAGGAGAACTGTGGACGTGATGACTGTGATGACGAATCCGCTTAGATACTGCTCCAGGGTTACGGCCATGATAGACGAGGCTGCCACGACGGCGATGTTCGTGCCCACCAGTGTGGTGCTCAGGAAGCGCTCGGGATATTCCAGAAACCGATACACCTGTTCGGCACCTTTCACACCCTGACGCATCCAGACCTCCAGCTTTATCCGCCGTACGGAAATCATGGCTGTCTCCGAACCAGAAAAATACGCAGAAAACAGCAAAGCAATGACGAACAGTATCAGATCGATGGTCTAATGTCTCCTATAGAATGATCCTCGCCTTCCCCCTGGTGGCATTCATCAACTCTTTTTGGAAACGCTTGCTTCTGGACAACCGAACCCGGAGGGCAATCTCCACATCTTCACGGTAGACCGTGTCTTCCACCTGACAGGTATGTGCAGATACCAGGTTCATCACAATGCCCGTCACATCGTGGGGAAAGCCGATGCGGAGTGTTTCCATCAGGACTTTCTGGATTCGGCTCCCCGCGTCCAGTGTCTCGGCCGCGCATGCTCCATACGCCCGTGCCAATCCTCCCGTACCCAACTTGACCCCCCCGAAATAACGGGTGACCACGAGAACCGTGTTGGTCAACTCCCTGCCGTCGATGGCCTCCAGCATGGGTCTTCCAGCCGTGCCCGATGGTTCTCCCGCATCGCTGTACCGAAACACAGAAGCGTCGCCCATGCCCACACGATATGCATAGCAGTTATGGGTAGCATCGTGATATTTCTTGGACAACCTCCCGACAAAGGCCTCAGCATCCTGGCGGGAATCCGCGGACCGGGCGGTCCCGATGAATCGGGAGCCCTTGATTTTAATCTCTCTGGATACGTCTCTCGCCAAGGTATAGTATGCATCACCGTCCATACTCATGGATCGCGTAGATGGATTCATTTGGTTCGTATGCTCTCCCCTCTTCGACCCGCGATGCTCACCCAGGCGTTATCCACCTCAGGCCCACAACACCCGCGATGATCAACAGAACGAAAAACAGGCGCAAGGGATGCGCGGCTTCGTGATAGATCAGAATCCCTAAGATCACGACTCCGACAGCACCCAGTCCCGTCCATATGGTATAAGCCGTACCGACGGGCAAAACCTTGAATGCCTGTGCTAAAAAATACAGGTTCACACCCATGGCAGTCACATTCAGCACCGAGGGCCACAGCCGTGTGAATCCTTGAGTGGCTTTAAGGCTGACCGCCCAAACCACTTCCAAGATCACTGCTACGGATAAAAAAAGCCAGGCCATGTATCGTGCTCGCTGTTAAAGTCGGATCAAGGTCGCACCGCCGTACAGAATGGCGTTGAAAAATACCTTGAATGTGGCATGGGCCTGGGCCCGGTTGATGGCATCGAATCCGATGAGGATAACGCGCCCCTCGCCCATGGGCACTTCGACAATCGATGCCTTCTGGGCAATGTTCTTTTCTCCCAGCAAGAATCCGCTCTTCAGGATGTGCTTGGCTGGGTACTTCGCAACGACTTCCGCTTCCACGGTGAAATTGGGTATAACCTTAAACGCCGGACTCCTGGCAAAAAAGGCGACGGATTCTTCGTCCATTCCGAATGCCACCGGATGCGTTACGTTATATTCCATGGCCAGGATGGATCCCGGGCAGAAGAAATCTTTTCGTTCGACATCCTTGAGCACGTTGGCCACGGGCAGACCGAATTCATCAATCAGAAGCTCCGATGAGGAATCCATGGTAATCAGAACACCGCCGGCCTCGACGAATTTCTTCAAGTGGGCCAATCCCTCCACGCCGATACCCTCGGCATACTTCGGGGGAACCGTACCCTTCTCTCGCCCTTTGAGAATACCTTCGGCCCAGATATCGGGAATGTAGATGACGTCGTACCGATCGCTGAGGTTGCCGGCCCGTAGTTCATCGTTGAGAATGTTCTTATACGGAAACTCGTACTGCTCCAGGAGCCATCGGCTCCATCCCTCGTGCATGCTGGATACCCAGGGCTTGTACATGCCCAGGCGAACGGTGCTCAGCCTGTAGACATCGCCCTTGGGTTTGTCGTCGACAGAGTATACTTTGAGCATAAGGTCCTCAGTCACAGATCGAAGCGCATTCCCATGACGAGAGCGAATCAGGACGCCTCCCGGAGGCACCTCCACACCGTCGGCCGTCGTTCCATCGGCAACCCAGTATACCGGGATGTTCTCCTTCAGCAGCCGGTTTGTCGCGATAAACGCCTGGTTCTCCCCATGGGACAGCATCAAACCGTACCCGGAACGTCTCGGGAGCGACGTGCCGGGCATGTTCACGCTGGCTATTTTTTCCAGTTCGACATCGAACGCATTGGTAACCTGCACGGTCGTAACGCCCATCTGGTAGGGCAGTGTCCAGCCGGCCACGTCATAGGGCTGTATGGGCGGCCCGTCCTCCGATTCTCGGATATCGGGATAGACCTGACGTTCCAGCAAATCCTTGGCATAGGCCCGAAAGGGCTGGGCCATCAGAACCACGGCCGTTCCCACAGGATACGGGATACCATCTGCCGTGAACGATGCGCTGGCCCGGTGTACTTCGACGCCTCCCTTTATCAAGGCATTGATCATCGTCGATGCGGCGGCGTTATCTTTTTGTTCGGGAGGTGTGATAAAAGCAAACGGCGGTTCTTTCTCTCCGGCCTCGATAGCCCGCCTGCCCATCAAATAGCGGTGATACAGGAGTTTTTCCCGATTCTTGGCCGCCGCATGGAGAATGGATTTCGCTGCTATGTAATCGTACTCTACAATATCCCGCAGACGCCACCAGCCGCCAGGCCAGGGATTGGGGAAATTCATCATCTTCTGGTAAGAGGGAAATCCCCGTCCTCCGCCCTGCAAATCGTCTTTCGTCTGAAACACGGGAGAAGCTATCTTACAACTGGCCAATTCCGTCAACAGACCGACGGTATTATGCCACCATGATGTCATCATAAAAGCACCCTGCCACCACCCGGTGAAAAAATGACTCGTGCCGACTCCTTCTTTCCCATGGGCTTCGAGATCCATGGCCATCGTCTCGCCGAACAGCCCTATCTCCCAGACGATGAGGGGGTCGATGTTGGGATTGAGCGGGTCGATATACGGGGGCACAAAAATACGCGAACCCCGATTTCCCATCTGATGCATATCCAGATAGATGGGAGGCAACCAGTCTTCGTACAGCACCCGGGTTACCAGTTGGGATTCGACCTGCGTGAGCAGAACCGCATCCCGGTTATTGTCGTGCCCGGTATAGAGCTGATAAAGCCAGGGCATGTAACTTCCCTCGAATTCCGTCTCCACGTACGCATCGTACCATTCCTTGACCATGATAAGCCCGTCGGGATTGAAGGAGGGCACGAGGAGGAACACGACGTTGTCCAGGATGTCCCGGTGCTCCAGCTTATCTTTAGTAACCAGGTCATAAACCAGCTCAGGGCTCATCTGTGCCGCACCCACCTCGGTGGCATGCAGACTGCATGTGATGAGCACGATGATCTTTTCGTCCCTGGCCAGAGCCTTGGCACTCTCCTCATCGAGCCCTCTGGGATCGGCGAGACGTTTGGACGATTGCTTGATTTCTTCGATTCGACTCAGATTCTCCCGGCTGGAAATGATGGCTAGGATAAAGGGATTATTCTGGGTGGATTTGCCCAGTTCCACCACCTGAACTTTATCCGACCCTTCGTCCAAAAGTTGAAAGTAGGCCACGATCTTGTCCCATCCGGCCAGATGATAATCCGCTCCCAAACGAAATCCGAAAAAATCTTCGGGCGACTGGACCTGGCTCCAAACGGGAACCGTCATTACTAAAACAATACCAATAATCAATATGCCTTTCTTCATTTTTCACCTCACCTATTTATTCTGTTTTGATATATCTCATATGGATTCGTCCGGCAATCAAATTTCAGATATTGTGAAAATAGACGGGATGAGACCGTTGTGACTCCGTCGCCTTCGCACCTCTCTCTACAGTTCCTCGCCTATTTCTTCTTGCCCAATGCCTCCTTCAACGCATCGATGCACGTCAGAGAACAGTGTATCTTCTGCTCGGGTAGGCCGCCCAGGGCCTCTGTTAGCTGCTCTTTGGAGGTAGCCAAGGCCTCATTCCGGGACTTGTTCTTCACCATTTCCGTCAGCATGCTCGTGGATGCGATGGCAGCCACACATCCCATCACCTTCATCTTCACATCGGTAATCCGTTCGTTCTCGATCCGGAAATGAAGCTGCACCTGATCTCCATCGGCCTCGTTCCTCGCCGTACCCACGGCGTCGGGATTATCCAGCTCTCCGACATTACGCGGCTTTGTGAAATGATCTTTAACAATATCGCTATACACGGCATCGATTCCTTCGTTTTGAAGATTCAAGCATACGCCGATGTAAGAATGATAACGCCATCAGAAAGCGAGCGATGATTATGGGCATTTCTGGTCTCGGAAACGACGAAGTTTCTGTCCGGATTGAGGATGTGAGTGACGGATCATCGGCCACGCATCGGGTCCAACCTGGAGTTCTTTATATCCTCCTACCGCATAACCATCAGCCTTCCGATTACCTCTTCTTTAAGTTCCTTCTCTCCGGTATACACCCGTGCCATGACCTTGTACAGGTATACACCGTTGGCCAGTTCATCCCCCACATCGTCCCGGCCGTCCCACGGAATCATGTTGAATCCCGGTTCTCCCAGGATTCCTTCGATTTCCCGAATCAGCCGGCCGTCTACGGTGAACACCTTGATGACGACATCGGCGTCTCTGTTGAGCTTAAACGTAAAGGTCGTGGGGCCGGCGAACGGATTGGGGTAGTTGAGAACCTCCTCGATTCTGATCTCACCCTGGGGAATCACCCGAAACGCGATGGACTGCATCGACGAGTTGTTGGCGTTATCCCATACCTTCATGGAAAGATCGTGATCCCCGATACCGACGCCCGTCAACGGGTACTGTACTTTGCCACCCAGATAGCTTCCTTCGTCATATTGAAAGTAATCGGTTACGTCCTCCTTCCGGTCTCCATCGATAGTCAGGATGATTTTATGACCGATCTCCCCGGTAATGTTGATTCCGCTCTTGTCATCCTGAACCTCGGCTACGAGGATCGGTTCTTCGGGCACCATACCGCCCGTGATAAAGTTGTCGAGTCCGTCGAAGAGGAAGACTATCTCGGGGCCTTGGTTATCGACGAAATCCGAACTCCCACCCACCTCGATAGCATCTCGATATCCTGCTCCGTCGATTTCATCGTCCCAGAAGTAGCAGGTGATACGGCCCGTGTGACCGCCGTAAAAAATATCCTTGGGCATGATGAAGGATACTTGGAAGTGGCCGCCCTCCGCACGGGCCTGCCCCCGGTAAACGGCGTTTCCCGGAAGCAGATACGGCAGCGTCGTACCGTACTGGGTCGTATAGACCACATTCTTCTTCGAATCGAACGCCTCGACCGATACCCTGCCACCGAAATCGATCCAATCCACATCGTCCCTTTTTATCTGTCCCTCCACACGAATCAGGCTCAGCGCCCTCAGCGTATCGGGCTCGACACTCGTGACGATCGCTTGATACCGGGGCATGCCGAGACGCATCGTCGGATCGCCGAAGATATGGTACATCTCGTTGTTGGCCGTGGATGCCACAGTTAATTTTGCCAGACGCATGGCATCCCCCAACCGAAGCGTCGGGCCGTAATCATCGAAGAGATAATCCATGAAGGCTTTGTTCAACGCCTCGTTGGACGCCGCACTGCAGAATCGTGAAGCAGCCACCACACCGATGGCACCCTTTCCCGAACGGTTGATCAACTCCTCGCCGAAACTCTGCTGTTCAGGATCGTCGTACAACCCGAACGCACACGTGGCTGCATAGAAAAAGGGCAGTCGATCCTGGTTTTGAAGGCGAACCAGGTCGGTCTGCATTTCAAACACTCGCTCATGGGCCCACAGGGATTCATTACCGTGTCCGATAAAGTTCACCAGCAGTGTGCCCCGATTGATCTGGTCCACCAGATCATCCTGGGCAGCCGGCTGTCGCCGTCCCCCCACGGTGATCTCCTCCGGATACTCGGTTAAATAGATTTTTTTGAAGTTGAACAGGGGCGGTATAATATTCTCGGCGATATCCTCGGTGGCACGCGTATGGGTGATTTCGTTCTCATCACCTGTCCCGGCCTTTTCATCATCCCCCACCATCGTGACAAGGCTGCGCCAGTTCCCCAAATCCGGATCGGTCTCGTACTGGATGATCTTATCGACCACCGTCCTGGCCTCCTCTGAAGACTGAACCGGAATCCGTCCGACGGCCAGGTCCATTTTCGTGTCCTGTCCGTTTACATACGTAAACCAGTCGTCCGTGGCCCGCGACTGACTCTCTGTTAGCGCATCGTACTCATACGGAGGAATCCAATTTGCATCTGTATCGGAAATACGATTCTTGTAATCGTAATCACCGTCGCCAAATAGCAATAGATACGAAGGCCGAACTGACCAGGTCTGGAAGGCATACGCCATAAAATCCCGGATGGCCACGGGGTCCGGCAAACCCCATGCGAATGCATCGAACACATCCTGAATATCAACCACAAACACCGACAGGCTGTCCTGTTCTTCCCGCAGGGATGCCAGACGGAGTGCCTGATCGTAGAAATCCTCGTGCGTGATGATCACCAGGTCGGCACCGAGGTTAGGATTCCGGAGGTCTGAAGCATCTACTTGCGACATACTTCCGGGAGTTAAATAAGCCGATGGCTGTACGGCCGCGTAGCGTTTCGGATCATTCTCCTCAACCGGATCGGTAAATTCCCATGTCCCGGATACAGACCGCAGCGTCAACTGCCTTATCTCGTCGCTATTTGTCACATCCCAGACCAGGGGCTCGGCATCGAAGCCGGAAAGCCGGTACGCATACGTGCCTTCGCTTTGAGGGGAGTCGAACAGCAGCCTTCCCTCGTGCGCTCTCAGGTACCGTGCGTACTCCGCCTCGTACCAATCAAGATAGGCCGTACCCCCCTGATTCGTACTCTGATATGAGAACGAAAGCGTGCTGATCTCCGGAATCGACGGTGCGGGTACGTCGACGGTCTGAGTATTAAAATTAATACGGGGGCCGCTGCCCTGAGAAGGTCCCGAGAATTGAACGGTGCGGATGGCTTGCTCGTTGAACCGAATCTGAAACTGATTGAGCCCCGAAGCAGCACCCATGAACTGAAAACGGAACACCAGTGTGTCGTCGGGTACCGGATCGTGGAACACAAGGTCGATCGACCGGTTGGACGACGGGGCTACAAAAAGCTGCCAGCCCCAATGAATCCCCGCGTTGAGGTGATTAAAGATGTCTTCTTCCACAAAAAACCGATCCCGAAAATCGGTCATCGTCCGATCCACTGGAAGAGACGGGGATGGAACCGATTCAACACGCCGGCCCGGTATGCCATCGTTGAATACAAGCCTATAAATGTTAGTATTCGTATAGTGATGGATGTAATGGTTGTACTGACGGGTGACTCTATCGTATTCCCAGCCGGTGACGTCTCGGCCGTAGAACAGAATGGCATCGTTGGCATCGAAACGACCGTTTTCCATTCCCGTCAGGAGGATGGGAACCTCGACAAGGCTGTCGGGCTTCTGCACCGTCATGTCCCTGGGAAGCTCGCGCCCCCCGTTGTTGTATATTTTTATCGTGCTGGGCTGAATGGAACCGATATCGATTCCCTGTCCCGCCAAAAAACTTCCCGAAATGCTATACACGCCCTCCTGGGTAACAGGAATCTTGTAGGAAAGTCCGGTCAGGAAACGGCTCCTGGCTTTTTTCATGCTTCTTCCGGGTCCGGAACTCCACGTCCTGGCCTGGGAATAATTGACCAGGGCATTCTTATACATCGATTCGTTGGGTCTTCTTCGTGCGATGAACGTCTCCCTGGGAGGATTCCCGAATTCGACACGGAAGACCATTTTCGTATGCAGGGTCACGCGGCGATTCAGCGCATCGAACTGAACGGGATACACACGGATCCGGATGATCCGCTGATCGCCCCAGAACGTCGGCTGTTCCACGTCGAACAGCCGACCCGGCACGAGATCCGGCTGGCCGTAGATCGGCCCCTCCATATGAATCTCTCGCGGCAGGTCGTTTTCTCTTCGAAGATGGGGCACAGGAAGAAGCCGAACGCCCTCCTTCTGTTCCGATTCCGAAGCCGTCATCGAAACCTGCACGGCACCCTCTGGCGGGACGCCCACCACCAATACCCGGCAGGGGATCATAGGATGTTCCGGTTCTCCCTCCATACTGGCCAGCCTAAAATCAATTCTCTGGTAGCGCTTTCCATCGAGGATGAGCGAATCCATTCGAAGGCGATGCGGCGAGAACACCAGGACGACCGAGCGCTGGGATGTCGAGAGAATTTCGACGTCCTGCATATCCGGACGCGCACCATGCGTTCTCCCGCCGAGGACAAACGATGCGCAAAGTAATGCTGTAATGAAAACCTGTCTCATCGTCCTACCGCTTTACAATGCATACAGAGGCTCGACCTCTATGATAACACCCACGACCGAGGGGAACGCACCGATGAGCGCTTCCTTGAGCTTCCTCGTCAGCATATCGATCTCTTTTTGCTTCATGTCAGGATCCACGGTCAAGTCGAGAACCACGTTCTTTGCTCTGTCTTCGCCAACCGTCCTGAGATCGTGAAACGAGCAGGTGCCCTCACATTGTTCCAGCAATGCCGCCACGTATTCCCGCATGCGGATGATTTCCGGATCGTTCAGATTCACCGGATCGATATGAATCGTTGCATGCGTACGAAACTTTTCATTGACCTCGTTCTCTACACGCTCGGCCAGGGAATGGGCCTGTCTCAGAGACATGTTCTCTGGAATCTCGATATGCAGTGAAAGCACGATGTTCTTCCCATACTGATGGATGATAAGTTCGTGGACATCGGAGATATCGGGAATGGCGCGAACCGTCTCTTTTACCTGTTTGACGAGTTGTTTGGGCGGTCTTAAACCCAGAAGATCGTCGATGCCCCCTCGTGCGATACGCCATCCCGTATAGCCGATCATACCCGCAACAGCTATGCCAGCCACACCATCCAGTGCAGTGATGCCCAACCGTTGACCGATGAACGCCAGTATCACCAGAACCGAAGAGATGGCATCTGTTCGATGATGCCAAAAATCGGCCTCCAGCGTCAGCGATCCGATGATGCGACCCAATTCCTTGGAAAATTGGGCCAACAGCTCCTTCATAACCACCGTAAACGCGATGATGCCGATGACCCACCACGACGCATTGAAACTTTTAGGATGGAGAATTTGGCCAAGCGCTTCCTTGAAAATCTCCACACCGGCGACTAAAAGTAGCACGGCCACCATCACCGAGGCAATGGCCTCCATACGGCCGTGACCGAAGGGATGAGAAGCGTCCGAGGGTTTCTTGGCAATTCGAAAGGAAACGATGACGATGATGGATGTCAACACATCCGACAGCGTATGGAACGCATCGGCAACGAGAGAAACCGAACCGGCGATTAACCCGACAATGCCCTTCAGGAGAAACAGAAGAAAATTCACGAATACACTGACCCACCCCTCCAGAGCACCGTACCGGTTCCGGACGGTCGGAACTTCTGTATTCTCCCACTCACGGATAGTCTTTTTAACGATAAAACCGACGAACGTCCTCAAGATGAACCCCCGCCAAACTTCAAGTTTAGTAATATAGAAAACACTGGTTAAAAATGAAAGGAAATTTTTGCTCGAAATTAGTCATTGATTTTTTCAGTGGAAAACCATACATTTTTAAAAGACGTGTTCCCATCGAGAGGAGACACCGTATGAAGCACACCCGCAACCTGACATGGATTATCCTCACCATCCTTGCCATCCCCGTCTTTGCACAAGACACCACGAACACCGACCTCACTGAACTGGGACAAAAAGTTCCCGAGTTTACCGTCCGGACTACGGATGGAATGGAATTTCACTCCAGGAAGCTGGACGACCGAGTCGTACTGATAAACTTTTTCGCTACGTGGTGCGGTCCCTGCATGGCCGAAATGCCCCATCTGGAGCAAGAGATTTGGCAGAAATTTAAAAACGAGCGGTTTACGGTCCTGTGTATCGGCCGGGAGCACACGATGGATGAGGTAGCCGCTTTCAAGAAAGAGAAGAATCTGAGCCTTCCCATGGCCCCCGATCCCGACCGGGAGATATACAAAAAATTTGCCACCATGTACATTCCTCGGAATTACATCATCGATCCGCATGGCCGCATCGTATACCAAGCCAAGGGATACAACGAGGAAGGACTCGAGAGAATCATTCATAAAATTCAGGAACTCCTGCAGGAATAATCGGCCCACGTTTTTCACATCGCATTCGATGTTTGACACCTTGAATCTGGAAACGTTGTCTCCTCAACATCATCATGCACACAGTTACGCCCGTGACTCCTGAAGAAGGACAGACAACTCGACGCCAGCATCGTTCTTACCCGTGGTGGAAGAGTGAACGGAAATTTAAAAAACGCCCAGGTCATCATATAAAAAAGTCTTTAAAACTATTTGGGAGGCGATCATGATGAAGCGAAGGATAGGAAAGTTCATACCGATTCCTTTCATGATAATGTGCTTTTTTATACCGTTCGATGGAACATCGCAAGACAAAAACCCGAAATCCGTTAAGACAGCCTATCGGTTCACCGTCGATCATGAAGTCGAGCGAATGCCCGTTCAGGATCAATACATGACGGGTACGTGCTGGTGTTTCGCCACACTCTCTCTCCTGGAATCCGAACTCATCAGGACGGGAAAGGAGGCCGTCAATCTCTCCGAGATGTTCATCGCTCGGCATGCTTATCCTCAAAAAGCAGCGGGTTACGTCCGTCTCCACGGAAGGACGACGTTCTGGGAGGGCGGCCAGAGTCACGACGTCATCGATATGATCAGGCGCTACGGTATCGTCCCGGAAGAAGCGTACCCCGCTATGATTCCCGGAGAGAGCCGCCACAATCACGGCGAGCTGATCACCGTCCTCAAATCCATGCTCGACGCTGTTTTGGAAAAGAAAGGAGAGCGCATCACACCCGTCTGGATGAACGCCTTCACGTCCGTTCTGAATGCGTATCTCGGAAAACCGCCGGAACGTTTTACATACGAAGGCACCGAATACACGCCGCGGCGTTTTTTCGAAGACCGTGTGGGGCTCGATCTCGATGATTTTATCGAAATCACATCCTACACACACCATCCCTTCTACGAAAAATGCCGATTGGAAATCCCCGACAACTGGACCTTCAGCAGTCACTACTACAATGTCCCTGTCGACGACCTGGAGCGCATCATCGACCATGCCCTTGAAAACGGCTATTCCGTGGCATGGGATGGCGACTGGAGCGAAAAGTACTACGACGACCGTATCAAGGGCGTCGCTCTGGTTCCCATGAAGGACTGGGAGGATCAAACCAAGGCAGAGCAGGACGAGGAGATCACAAAACCGGTGGAGGAAAAAGAGATCACGCAGATGTGCCGACAGGAAACGCTCGACAACTTCACTTCCACCGACGATCATCTGATGCATATCGTGGGACAGGCCCACGACCAGGAGGGTACAAAATTCTATCTCACCAAAGACTCGTTCGGTACGGATCGCATCTACGGGGGCTACATGTATCTTTCTCGATCATACCTCCGGCTCAAAACATTGTTCATCATGATCAATAGAAATGCACTTCCTGCCGACATAAAAACCAAACTCGGAATATAATCATACGTAACGCACGATGAAAAACAGTGAAACGGCAATCGATATAGAAAACCGAAAAAAGACCAATCGGCTCTCCCGATTGGTCTTTTTTCATATGGCCTCATCAACCAGAAACGAGGAGCGCACCATGAGAAATACGATAATACGACGATGCTGTTTGAGCATTTTTCTTCTATTTCTTTTTTGCACGCAGTATCTTGTATCGCAGTCCAGGGGAATCGAAAACGGCCAGCGTTACGACCGCCTGGTCATACGGAACGTCACCGTCGTCGACGGCAAGGGTACACCCGCCCGGGGCCCGGGGGACATTATCATCGAAGGGAACACCATCCAATCCGTGGGCAGCGCAATGCAAGACCCGTCGGCCTACGGGGAGGAAGCCCATGTGCTGGACGGATCGGGACTATACGTCCTCCCTGGCCTCATCAACATCCACGCACACATCCACGATAGCCGAGCGGGTCATCCATTGCCTTTTGAATACCTGTACAAATTATGGCTGGCCTGCGGAATCACGACGGTACGCGATGTGGGGAGCAACTACGAAAAGACTCTCGACGAAAGGCGCAAGAGCCGGGAGGGCTCTGTGCCGGCCCCGCGTATTTTCCTGTATATGACGGCATGGGGAGAGACTACCCAGCAGGCCAGGGAGAGGGTGCGGGAAATCAAGAAGCTCGGTGGTGACGGCGTCAAAATCTTCGGCATGGACCGCGATATCATGAGGGCCACGCTGGAAGAGGCTCATAAGCTGGGCCTTCGGGTGGCTCATCACGTGGGTGTAGAAGAGACCGATGCCTGGGACGATGCCGAATTCGGTACGACAACCATCGAGCACTGGTACGGCGTGCCCGATGCGGCCCTCAAGGGGTCGCAGAATTTTCCATACTGGTATAATTACAGCAACGAGAGCGACCGATTCCGGTACGCCGGTCGTCTCTGGCGGGAGGCTGATCCGAAGAAACTCCAAAAGGTGCTCCAGACCATGGTGAAAAAGGGCGTTCACTGGTGCCCGACCTTCGTCATCTACGAGGCGAACCGCGATCTGCAGCGGGCCATGAACCAGCCCTGGTTTAACGAGTATCTCCATCCGGCCGTGGAGGAGTACTTTTGGCCGAATCCCCAATACCACGGGTCTTACCAATGGAACTGGACGACCACCGACGAAGTCTTCTGGCGGGAGAACTATCACATCTGGATGAAGGCTGTTCGTGATTTTGCCGATATCGGGGGTGTCGTCGGCGTGGGAGAGGATGCCGGATACATCTACATGCTCTACGGATTCAGTCTGATTCGAGAGCTGGAGCTCCAGCATGAAGCCGGATTCCATCCCATCGATGTCATCCAGAACGCCACGGGTAACAACGCGAAAATCTTGGGACTGGAGGATAGGCTCGGCCGTATCCGTTCGGGCTACCTGGCCGATCTCATCGTGGTCGAGGGCAATCCCCTGCACAACCTTAAGTTCCTGTACCCCACGGGCGTGATGGATTGGGAAGACGGAAAGGTCATCCATCAGGGCGGCGTGAAGTGGACCATCAAGGACGGATACGTCTACCACAGCCCGACGATGCTGGAGGACGTCAAGAAAATCGTGGAGGAGGCTGAGGCGAACTGGGCCCGGTAAGCGATGATGAAATATTAAGATATGGATATGATTCATCACTTTATTGGAGAGATTGCAGAAATTACATTTGATAAAAACGATATTCTAAAAACAAACAAAATTTGAGTTCTTGCTGATGGCAGTCGTATGAACATGGAATAAATCGATTAATTGGAAATGGAGGAGGAAAAACGAATGACGAAAAAACGAACTTTATGGATGGGTTGTATATTGTGTCTGCTGGTGGCAGCAAAGGTGTATTCACAGGACACAAAAAAAGCCCTGATCCTCCAAGAACTGACATGGGTGGACGTCCAGGAGTACCTGAAGACCAGCGACATAGTCATCATTCCCCTGGGCTCGACGGAGCAGCACGGACCCCATATGCCTCTGGGTACGGACAGTTATGAAGCTGAGGGTATCTCAAAGATCATCTCGGAACGGACGGGTGTTCTCGTAGCCCCCGTTCTCTGGGTGGGCTACAGCACTTATCACTCGGGATTCCCCGGCACCCTGAGCCTGAAACCCGAAACCATGGAACAGGTGCTGTTCGAGAGCGTCCAGATGCTGATGAAGTACGGTTTCCGCCGGTTCATGTTCTTCAACTACCACGGCGGGAATAACATCGTACAGGATAGAGTGATTCATCGTATCAACCATACCACAGAAGCCATCGGTGTTGCCATCGGACACGGCGGCCACATCCAGACAGGCGGCGAAGGAGAATTCTTCGACTGGCATGCCGGCAAAGGCGAAACCTCCCTGATGTTGTACCTCAGGCCCGACCTCGTCCGTATGGAAAGGGCAGAAAAACCCGACATTCGTTTTACGGAGCGAGCGAAAGCTTGGGGAGAGCTGGCCCAAAAACATCCGGAGATGGAACCTGTATGGAGTTCCCTACTGGGTGTTCCCCAGGAAACGGGCAAAGGCGGTGCCAGTCATGAGCTTTCCTCCAACGGCGTGTGGTCCTTCAGCCATCCCAACACGGCATCCAGGGAATTGGGGGAGAAAAATGTGAATCGCATGGTGGAGAATGCCGTGAAATTCATCGAAATCTGGAAGCAAGTGACATATTAAATCGGATTGTACGGCGGATAGAATTCAAATGTATTGGACGTTACACTCTGTTTCGACAGTGACCAGAAATAAACCGTTTTGCGAACATCATGAATGAGCCTTGAAACGACGAAAGGAGGATGACATGGGTTCAAAGAGTCTTCATAAATATCGACGATACCATTTTCTGATCCTTTGGATTGTTCTTCTTACGGTGATGATGACTGCACTGGTTTACGCTGCGGGCCCCAAATCCATGAAACCCGTGGAGTACAATAAAGACCAGCTGGTCATGATGGCCGTCCAGGGCATCATCGCACCCCCGGGCGGCAGCGATTCACCCTATCACATTGCCCCCAATGGGGACATTTTTATCCTGCCCGGAACAGGAAGCATCACCTACAACTATCGCGCGGGCAGTTCGGCCGTGAACATCGCCGGCGACCACGTGGAACCGGCCGTCACCCTGTACAATCCCGGAAGTTCCGGAAGTCGCTCCAGCTGGGAAAGCCGGGGCCTGAACATGCTGGCATGCATCGGGAATCGCGTCCTCGTCCTGAACGGCGAGGCCAAGGGTGCCGAGGGCCGCGTCATCGGCAAGCACGGCGGAGCCGAGCACGTCATGGTAGATTTTACCGACGACGCCGTTTTCGATAAACTCCAGATCGAAGACAAGATGCGTATTTATGCCTACGGCCTAGGCATGCTGCTTACCAACGTCGAGGGTGTGAAGACCATGAACATGAGTCCCACGTTGATAGAAGCTCTGACCAAAGCGGGCATGGGTGTGACGGAAGAAGGCAAGCTGCGCATTCCGGTCACACATATGATACCGGCCAAGATCATGGGTTCCGGCCTGGGCAGTTCCCACGTGTACAGAGGGGATTACGACATTCAGCTTTTCGATGAAAAAACCGTCGAGGAGTACAATCTGAGCACACTCCGCCTGAGTGATGTGGTGGCCATCATCGATGCCGACCACACCCACGGCCGGATTTATAAGACAGGTGCCGTATCCATCGGCGTCATCGCACACAGCGACAGCAAGATCGCCGGGCACGGCCCTGGCGTAACCACCATCTTCACATCGGCCCAGGGAAATATCGAGCCGTTCATCGATCCCAACGCCAACCTGGCGAAACTTCTCAATATCAGGTAAAGGGTTCATCCTGGCTCCTTCCCGTTTTTCTATAGAGCGAAGAAAATAAAAGGAGCAAGATACAGGAGATCACACTCATGAAAAGATCAATCTGGTTAGCCATACTCGTCCTGTTTGTCGTTTCCGCAAGTGCTCAGGATTATCAACCGCTCCTAAACGATGACATTCGGGATTTGCTGCACGAAACCATTAGCGGCGAACTTGCCAAAGAGTACACCATCCACATCAGCCGGTATCATCGAATTCAGGGTTCCCGGGAATACCGGGAGGCCGCACACTATGTACTGAACATGCTCCAGGAGTTTGGGTTTTCTGAGGAAGACGCTTTCATCGAGTCGTACACTTCCGACGGAAAAGTCATCTACCAGACCTGGCAGTCGCCTTCTGGATGGGATATGGAAGCCGCCGAACTCCGGATGATCGAACCCTACGAGGAACGTATCGTCGGCTTTCCTGAAATTCCCATGGCCCTGATGACGTATTCGAATCCCGGGGATGTCACCGCAGAGCTTGTCTGGGTGGGGGCGGGCACTCAGGACAGCGACTACGAGGACAAGGACGTGGCCGGCAAATTCGTCCTGGCCACGGGTTACGGCGGCGAGGTGCATCGGCACGCTGTCCTCAAGTATGGGGCCAAGGCCGTGGTCTGCTACCTGGACGACGACCGGGCCAAGGAGTACCCCGATATGTTAGCCTACACCGGTATGTGGCCTCGGACCCAGGAATTGGATCGGGTGACATTCGGCTTCAATCTGACAAACCGTCAAGGGGAGAAGCTGAAGCATCTGCTGGAGTCCGGACAAAAAGTTATCCTACACGGATGGGCCAGGGGTATCGGCCTGGAACCGTACTGGATGGACGTTCCTGTCGCCCGTATCCGCGGCTCTGAGAAGCCTGAGGAAGAATTCATCATCTGCGGGCATCTGGATCATCCCAAGGAATCGGCCAATGACAACGCCAGCGGTTCCGGGGCCATGCTCGATCTCTGCCGTGTCTTGAACGAACTCATCGATCAGGGACGCTTGTCCCGGCCCAAACGATCCATCCGCTTCCTGTGGGTGCCCGAATTCTACGGCAGCATGGCCTACATCGATGCACACACGGAGGTCGTGGGTCCTCAACTGGGCGGCACGTTCCTGGCCAACATCAACCTCGACATGGTGGGTGAACACCTGGAATTGATCCATACCAACATGAACATCACATGTACACCGGCATCCCTGCCGTCTGTCTTCAACGACGTGATGGCCAACATGGCCTCCATGGTCGACAGGATGCACGTTCGGACACCCCGGGGCAGCCTCACTCGTTTTAATTATCGTGTCCGGCCCTACAGCGGCGGCAGCGACCATGCCATCTTCAACGACCGCAAAATTCCGGCCATCATGATCGGCCACGGCGACTACACCCATCACACGTCCGAGGACACGCCCGATAAAGTCGATCCCGTGGAGTTGGAACGTGCTGAGATCATCACGGCGACGACGATCCTCTACCTGGCCGACCTGGAGGAGCCGGAGGCCATGGACCTCATCCGACTCGCCACAGCCAACAGTGCGCAAAAGTTGGGCCTCGCCGCCCGGCAGGCTCACTTACTGCTTTCCAAAGCCGAGAAAGACGACCTCCTCGTAGCCTGGGCCGAGGCCGATAATCGTATTGATCATCATCTGGAATGGGAAAAACAGTCGATACGATCCATTCTCTATTTTCTCGACACCCGGGATGTAAGGCAGGCCATCGACCTCGCTGAAAAACAGTTGGAGAGTCAGCGCCGGTCGCTGAAGGAATCCCTGACTATGGCTGTCCGGCGTATGGCCATTAGATCCCAGAATCCGCCGTCATTGGAAAAAGCGCCCGATAAACGCGTGCCGGTTCGCCTGACACGCGGCCCCTTGGCCTCGGGCTATCCCGAATTGATGTTGCCCGAAGAAGATGCCGCCTGGTACCAAAACGACGGCACTGCTCTTCATCGGAACATGCGGTATGAAATCGTCAACTTCATCGATGGAGAGCGGACTGTCTCGGACATCCGACATGCCGTCAGCGCCGAATACAACCCCGTTCCCATCCGCATGGTGGCCCGGTATATCGAGGACCTGGTCAGGTCGGGCGTCGTAGAATGGAAATAACCGAAGCGTATGAACGTGCACATTCCTTTTAAATTGTATTACGACGATTTCCGATGATCATTCCCATGATTCTTTGGAATCATTTGAGTGCGGATACTTTTACTCAGGAGGTACCCTAATGAAAACAAAACGATATTGTTTCTTCATCATTCTCATGGCTGCTCTGATGTTCGTTCAGGCCGCATACAGCTCCACTCCCTCCATCCTCTCCCTCCGGGAGCGAGCGGAGATCATCAACCGGTGGCTCACGATTCGGTTGGAGGAAGTCTTGCCCGAAATCATGCGGAGAGAAAAATTCGACATGTGGATCGTCATCTGCCGGGAGTACAACGAGGATCCTGTTTATAAAACCCTGGTTCCTGCCACCTCGTTCGCTGCCCGGCGGCTGACCATGCTGGTTTTTTACGACCGTGGGAAAGAGGGCGTGGAACGCCTGGCCGTCAGCCGGTACGGAATACGAGGTTTCTACGAGGGCGTCTGGAATCCCGACGAGATGGATCAATGGACCTGTTTGGCCAAAGTCGTATCCGAACGCGATCCCAAACGGATCGGCATCAACGTGTCCGACACCTTCGCTTTCGGTGACGGTCTGTCCGACTCCCTGAAGGAGAGGTTGATGGAGGCGTTAGGGAAGACATATGCATCCCGTACCCAACACGCCGAGCGGTTGGCCGTGGGCTGGCTGGAGCATCGCCATCCCGCAGAGCTGGAGGTTTACCATCACATCGTGCGTATCGCCCACGAGATTATCGCCCAGGCTTTCTCCGACAGAGTTATCACGCCGGGTGTGACCACCACTCAGGACGTGGTCTGGTGGATAAGACAAAAAATATGCGACCTGGGCCTTGGCACGTGGTTCCAGCCTTCGGTCTCCATCCAGCGCCGGCAAGCAAAAGGAGAGGAGCCATCGAGGTATGTTGTCATCCAGCGTGGCGACCTGCTCCATTGCGACATCGGCATCACCTACCTTCGTTTGAACACCGACACCCAGGAGCATGCCTACGTCCTGAAAGAGGGAGAGACCGACGCTCCCGAGGGCCTTAAAAAAGCCCTCCAGAACGGCAACCGGCTCCAGGATATACTGACCGGAGAGTTTAAAGAAGGCCGGACCGGCAATGAAATTCTCCTGGCATCCCTGGAAAAGATGAAGGCCGAGGGCATTAACGGCAGCATTTATACGCACCCGTTGGGTTTTCACGGGCATGCCGCTGGGCCGACCATCGGCCTTTGGGATCAGCAGCGTGCCATCCCCGGCCGGGGCGATTATCCGCTCTTCACGAATACAGCCTACGCCATCGAACTCAACGCGAGGATGACTATTCCCGAATGGGACGACCAGGAAATTCGCATCGCCTTGGAGCAGGATGCGGTTTACATAAAAGACGTCGGTGTTTATTATCTGGACGGAAGACAGACGACGTTCCATCTGGTCAAGTAGGATACAGTATTCGGGATTCAGATATCCCGAAGCTTCTGAGACTCCGGGGTATTCGAGGGATATCACGTTTCAGTCTATTGGATGACAAATCTTTATAGCGTTGAGATGGTTCTGCTCGAGGAGCTATCGTTCCCGATTTCGATAGCCGGAAGACGGAACAGGTGGTGATCATACAACATGCAGCGATTAACAATTTTTGATCGTCTATGAAGCCCAGACACAACACCGAATAGCCATGGACATCGGCGATGCTTCCGGTGTAACGGATGGATTTATATCCGGCGTAAGAGGGAGGTGAACATTGACCTCTCGACGGAACATGATAACAATCGTCGCAGGTCTCTCATCGAATAATGCACATGTAGACTCATTTTAACTTCTCCAAAACCGATCCGTTCTCATAGGACAATCCAAACGCGTTTAAATCCAGGATTTTCTATGTGGCACATTAAAAAAATCATATATTATTCATGATCTTTAGGCTTTACCGCTAAAAAAACTGAAAAATGACTGGCATTTATCAACCAAACTAATTACTTTACGCGCAATCATCGACTACCAAACGCCTCTCACTGACACTCGATTTGCAAGAGGGATCGATGTACCTCCATCTACCATCCCAAAGGATTACCGATGAATAAGATTAAGATCATGATCGTCGAGGACGAGCGAATAGCCTCAGAGGATGTTAAAGCACGTCTCCAGCGGCTGGGTTACAGGGTAACAGATATCGTGTCTACAGGAGAAGCTGCGATTAAAAAATCCGAGATATCGATGCCGGATTTGGTGCTCATGGATATCAAGCTTCAGGGATCGATGAGCGGAATCGATGCGGCTCAGATATTGCGCACTCGTTTTGACATTCCTGTTGTTTATCTTACTGCTTTTGCGGATAAGCAGACTCTGGATAAGGTAAAAGAGACGGAGCCGTTTGGATTCATACTCAAACCGTTCGAGGATCGCGAGCTGCATGGCGTCATCGAGACCGCCCTGTACAAGCATCAAATCGAACGCAAACTCAGGGAAAAAGAGGCCTGGTTATCCACAACGCTTCGAAGCATCGGAGACGCCGTCATCGCTACCGACATTCAGGGAATAATCACATTCATGAATCCGGTGGCAGAAAAGTTGACGGGCTGGAAAGAAAGCGAGGCCAAGGGTAAAAATATCAAACAAGTATTTAACATTGTCAGCGAAGACTCCGATAAACCCATCGCAAATCCTGTGGAAAGCGTCCTTAAAAAAGGGAAACTCACCGGTTTGCCCCATCATACAATCTTGATAGACAAGCAGGGCAATCGCTTACCCATCGATGACAGCGGTGCTCCCATCAAAGACGACAAGGGTCACACCATCGGTGTCGTGATGGTATTCAAAGACATCTCGGACCGGTGGGGGATCGAAGAAGCCCTCAAGAAATCGGAAGCATTCTACAGGGAAGTCATCGAGAACGCCGTGGGCGTTCCCTACCGGCTCATCTACGGACCATCCATAGGTGAAGGATACTACGATTATGTGGGTCGTGGTATCAAAGAACTTATAGGATATACTCCCGACGAATTCACAGAAAAATGCTTTATCGACTCTTTGGAAGAAGTTATCCCACTTTTGCCCCACATGCCAAAAGCATTCAGCGATTGCCGAGACGCCATGATAAACAGGGAAATCGTCCAGTACAAAACCGATATCCTCATCCGGACAAAAGATGGAAAACAAAAATGGCTAAACGACAGTTCCGTCGCCATGAAGGACGAAAAGACAGGCAAATCCCTGGGTTCCCTGGGAATCCTCGTTGACATTACCGACAGGAAGCAGGTTGAACAAGCATTGCGCGAAAAAGAGGAGCGATTTCGGGAGCTTGCCCAACTGCTCCCCCAGTCCGTATTCGAGACAGACCTGGAAGCGAATATCACGTATACGAACTTGGAGTCGTATCGGATTTTTGGTTATACCCAAGAAGAATTCAAGAAAAACCCATTAACGTGTCTTGAGTTGATGATTCCAGAGGACCGCGAGAGGGCGCTTCAGAACATTCAAAGGGTTCTGGCCGGAGAAAAATTAGATCCCCCTTCGGAGTATACGGCAATCCGGAAGGATGGAAGCCGGTTTCCTGTTATGATCTATTCCAATTCCATTCTGAAGAACAACGTCCCCGTGGGAATCAGGGGAATCATGATCGACATGACCGACCGGAAGAAAGCCGAGGCCCAAATCCAGAAAGACCTGAAGGAAAAAGAAGTCCTGCTCAAAGAAATTCATCACCGGGTGAAAAACAACTTGCAGATCATCTCCAGTCTCTTGGGCCTGCAGGCCCGGTATATCCAGGACGAAAAATTCCTGAACATCTTCAAAGAATGCCAGAACCGTGTGCGGTCCATGGCCCTGGTTCATGAAAAGCTATACCAAGCACGAGACCTGGCCATTATCGACTTTCATGAATATGTAGACTATTTAATTCGCGGTCTGTATCGGTCGTTTGGCGTGAGCCCCGAACAAATCCCATACAAAATTAATGTTGAAGACATCACGATTGCCATCGATTTGGCCGTTCCCTGCGGGTTGATCATCAACGAATTGGTTTCCAATGCCCTGAAATACGCCTTTCCCGAATCCTTCAAGGAAAAGGGAAAAATCGACATTAAACTGCATCAGATTGGCGAGAAGGAAGTCGAACTGGTCGTACGAGACAACGGTATCGGATTACCCAAGAATATCGATTTGCGAAAAACAAAAACGCTGGGTTTACAGCTGGTGACTCTTTTGGCAGAGAGCCAACTCGCGGGAACTGCTACATGCGACAGGAAAAAGGGCACGCATTTTCAAATCCGATTTCCAATGTGAGTATACCGTATACGTCCCCTCATAAAACAGGAGGTTGATTATGAATAATAAACCAATATGCAGATACGCCCTCATTCTATTCTGTATACTGACCGTTATTGTACAATCAACCTGGGCTCAGAGAACCGGATATTCCCACGAGGAATTCAGCCGAAGGCGTGCCCGGCTCATGGAATACGAGGATGACGGCATGATCATACTCTTCGGTAATTGCATGCCGCAACCCGGAGCCCACTTTCGCCAGGACAACGATTTTTATTATTTTACGGGTGTCGAGGACGCCAACGCGATTCTGATTATGCTGCCTCAGACAAAGCGATCGATTCTCTTCCTGCCCCGTCAGACAGACCGGGAAGTGCAGTTCGAGGGCGCCAACTTACTCAGGGACAAGGAAGCCGGGCGGAAAACCGATCTGTCGGATGTTCAACCCCTAGATTATGTCGACGAATTCATCGCCAGATATGCGAGCAGTACGAATTCGACATTCCATCTCCGGCTCTCTCCCCGAGATGTCGTTGACAACTCCCGACGCGAAGTTCGACTCTTCATCGGACGGAAGAATCGCACGCACTACAACGATCAGATTTCTTTGGATAATTATCGGATTAAAAAACTAAAGGAACGCTACCCGAATTTCATCTTTAACGATATCACGCCCATCATCGATGGCATGCGGCTCATCAAATCGCCCGAGGAAATCGCGGTTCTAAGGCGGAACGGCAAGGTATCAGCTGAGGCCGTCAAACAGTCGATGCTGGCAACGAATCCAGGCCTTCATGAGTATGAGGTCGAGGCCGCCGCCATGCATGTCGTACTTAAGCACGGTGCCAAGGGCGCGGCCTACCCCCCTATCGTGGGATCCGGACCGAATTCCTGCATCTTTCACTATGAAAAAAATGCACGAAAAATCCAGTATGGCGATCTTATTCTTATGGACTTTGGTGCGGACCTCGACTATCTCTGCATGGACATCACCCGCACGTGGCCTGCTTCCGGAAAATTCACCCCAGAACAGCGGGAAGTCTATCAAATCGTGCTGGAAGTCCAAAAAGCATGCATCGAGGCGTATCGTCCCGGCGTAACGGCCGAAGATGTCCAGAACCACGTGGCAGAAACCATGAAGAAGAAAGGCTTCGACTCCAGGGGGCAAAAGGGCGGCATCGGTCACTACGTGGGTATGTGTGTCCATGATGTGGGTCCTCAGGGAATCCCCCTTCAAGAAGGGATGGTTTTTGCCATCGAGCCGGGTCTTTACTATCCTGAAAAAAACATCGGTATACGGATTGAGGATACTGTCCTGATTACAAAAGACGGATGCGAGGTTCTAAGCAAGGACGTGCCCAAGGAAATCGACGACATCGAAAAATGGATGGCCCGACGATGATATGGTGGTTCAGGCAAAAGCTTTTTGTCCAGATCGCTATCTGCATTGGTCTCGGCATAGGCCTCGGCTTCGTGATGGGGGATCGCGTCTCTGTCATCGCACCCGTGGGTGATATTTTCCTCCGTCTGCTGAAGATGCTCATCGTACCCCTTACGTTTTTCACGCTCATCGACGGGATTTTGAAGATGGGGGACCTGCGATCCCTGAGGTCTGTAGGCGGCAGGATCCTGGGCTACTACCTCTTGACCTCCCTTCTTGCCGCGAGCATCGGCATGGGTGTTGCCCTCGTCCTCCAGCCCGGAAAAGAAGCCGTGGGCGTTCTATCGGAAGGCACCAACGTGCCGACAGCGCATTATCACTTCATCGAGAATCTGATAGACTGGATACCCACCAATCCCATCCAAGCTATGGCCTCATCCAACATGCTCCAGGTGATCGTATTCTCACTGATAACCGGTGTCACACTGCTCGCCCTGGGAAAACGAGTCGAAGGACTGGCTCGCCTCGCAGACGAAGGCACCCATTTGATGATACGAATGACCGAATACGTGATGAAATGCGCCCCTTACGGCATACTGGCCCTCATCGCCAACATGGTGGGCACGATGAGTACGAACATGCTGTCGGAAGTCGGCCGGTTCATCCTGTCAGATGTCGTCTCCATGGCATTGATTCTCATCATCGTATATCCCCTGCTCCTGCGTTTTATCGGACACCTGCATCCAATTCGTTTTTACCGATCTATCGCTTCTGCCATGCTCGTAGCTGCCAGCACGACGTCCAGCAGTGCAACACTCCCTGTTTCCTTGAGGATCGCCGGAAAAAACCTGGGTGCACCCGAGAGCGTATACGGATTCACCCTACCCCTGGGAATGACCATCAACATGGACGGCATGGCCGCATCCCTGGGCGTCATCGGGGTGCTTTCTGCCAACCTGTATGGGATACAGTTAACCCCGCTTCTCCTGGTCCAGTTCGTGTTTCTCGGACTCATCCTCTCCATCGGCACGGCAGGTATCAAGAGTTCCGGCGTCGTCATGTCCACCGTCCTGCTCCAAACACTGAACCTGCCCCTGACTCTCATCCCTATCCTGGCGGCCGTCTGGCCGGTCATAGACATCGGCCATACCACAACCAATGTGACGGGCGACTTGTGCGGTACAGCTTTAATCGCCTCACGCATGGATGCCATCGACGAATCTCTAAGACAATAATCGTTTTTTTTGTATGTAGAGGAGGAAGCTATGGTGTTAAAGAAGAGACACGTTTTTGCGTGCGGATTATTTGTTCTGTTCATTTTTTCATCTCTGGAAGGTCGATGCGAAGATACCAAACTGACCTTTCGCGTATCTTTCCCCAAAGAGACATCTGAAAAATCCCTGGACGGCCGTGTACTGCTGATGATCAGCAATAACGACGATCGAGAACCACGGTTTCAAATCAACGACGGTCCTGATACACAGCTCATCTTCGGACTCGACGTTAACGGGTTAGAACCCGGTGCCGAGGCTGTCATCGATAAAAACGTGTTCGGTTATCCGCTTAAATCGATCGCAAAAATACCTGCCGGAGAATACTGGGTCCAGGCCCTCCTTCACGAGTACGAGACGTTCCATCGTTCCGATGGGTATGAAATCAAACTCCCCATGGATCGGGGCGAGGGTCAGCACTGGAACCGGGCACCGGGAAATTTGTACAGCACACCTCAAAAAGTGTTCGTGGATCCCAAAAGTGATCAACCCATTCGGATTCTCATGGATCAACAGATACCACCCATTCCACCACCCAAGGACACAAAATACATCAAGCATATAAAGATTCAGAGCAAGCTCCTGACCGAATTCTGGGGAAGACCCATGCAACTGGGCGCATGCATTCTCCTGCCCCACGGTTTCGATGAGAACCCGGAGGCTCGATATCCTCTGGTCGTCTTCCACGGCCATTTTCCATCCACATTCGGCGGATTTCGAGAAACGCCTCCCGATCCAGACCTGAAACCCGAATACAGCGCCCGCTTCGATTGGGAGGGATACAACATCACCCAGCAGGAGTATGCGTATAAATTCTACCAGCATTGGATTGCCCCCAATACACCCAGGATGATTATCATCGAAGTCCAGCACGCCAACCCGTATTATGACGATTCCTACGCCGTCAATTCGGCTAACCTGGGACCCTACGGCGATGCCATCAATTATGAGCTGATTGCGCATATTGAAAAAACCTACCGCGGTATCGGCGAGGGTTGGGCGCGGTTCACCTACGGCGGCTCCACGGGGGGATGGGAAGCCCTTGCCGTCCAAGTCTTCTACCCCGATTTTTTCAACGGATGTTTTGCGGCCTGCCCCGATCCCATCGATTTCCGGGCGTACACCCTGGTGAACATCTACGAAGATCAGAATGCCTACTACCTACAGGAGCAGTGGAAGCGGACACCACGTCCGGGACGACGCAACTGGCTGGGTTACGTGAGCTGTACGTTGGAGCAGTCGAATCACCGGGAGCTGGTTCTGGGAACCCATTCCCGTTCCGGAGATCAGTGGGACATCTGGGAAGCTGTCTACAGCCCGGCGGGTGAGGACGGCTATCCCCGGAGGATTTGGGATAAGAGGACCGGAGAGATCGATCACGAGGTCGCCCAGTACTGGAAAGAAAATTACGACCTCCGATACATTCTCGAAAGAGACTGGAAGACCCTGGGTCCCAAGCTCGAAGGAAAAATCCACGTATACTGCGGAGACATGGATAATTATTACCTGAATAACGCTGTCTATCTGATGGAAGAATTCCTGGAGAGCACGACCGATCCGTACTATGCCGGTGAAGTCGATTACGGCGACCGGGCCGAGCACTGCTGGAACGGCGACCACGACAGGCCCAATGCTCTTTCCCGGCTGCGGTATAACGAAATGTTCGTGCCCAAGATCATGGAGCGCATCCGTAAAGCCGCACCTGCAGGTGCCGACACGACCAGTTGGCGGTACTGAACGTGCATCATCGATCTGTTTGACGGGTGGATAAATCGAACCGTCCAAATCGATGCGGAATGTGAAACGGAATGCCATGCGTGAATCTCGTTAAAGTTATCCATTGGCTGAAAGGTATCCATATATTTCACGTTTAAGCGGACAGAGATTTATATTACTAAATATTGTAATATAAGAATAAAAATTACAAAATATTGTATTGATGACCCGAGAAATGGCTTGACTTTGTTTCCGCGTTTCTCTATATTGGGAACGATGATAGGTGTCCCGCTCGCATTAGGACGTTCAGGATCTTGAGAGCGGGAAGAATAGGGAATCCCGTGTGAATCGGGAGCTGCCCCGCAACTGTGATTTCCGGTTCCGATCATATCGGAATGATGATTCCGGCAGACCAAGCCACTGTCAAATCCTTTAAACGGGAAGGCGGCCGGAATCGGGATAAGCCAGGAGACCTGCCTGTCCAACGAGTCCTTCGAGGGAAGGCAAAGCTGATGGAATGCATTCGACCGGCCCTCGAAGCCGGTTTTTTTATCAGCAGAGCAGGTATGAATCTCACGATTAAAAACATATCCTTGGTTGCTGCTTTTATCGCCCTGGGCGTTACACTGGGATACGCCTTCATTACCATTCCCAACGTGGAGATGGTGACGGCCACGATCTTCATTGCGGGTTATATTCTGGGCGCCAAAGAAGGAATCATCGTCGGACTGCTGACCGAGTTTATCTATTCACTCTTCAACCCGTATGGCGCAGCAGCACCGCCTCTCCTAGCTGCCCAGATGATCGCCATGGGATTCACGGGTTTTTTAGGAGGGTTTTACGGAAACAGAGGATTGCAATCCAGCAAGCAACGTTACCTGCTGTTCGGTTTAGCCGGCCTGTTATCAACCTTGGTGTTCGCCATACTGACAACGCTGTCGTTTATCTCCTTCACGGGCCTGTCGTTGAATAAAATCCTGGCCAGTTTGATCTATGGCCTGGGATTCTATGTCACGCATATGATTTCAAACACCATCATGTTCATCGTAGTCGTGCCGGTACTCATACAGATGCTCCTGAAAGTCTTGAGCGTATCTCATCCAGTGGAACACAGAGAAATCCCATGAAACGGACACTTTTCCAGATAACCATGGCCTGCCTGTCATTCTTGCCATCGATCATGCCTCTTCACGCGTTCCAAGATTCACTCTCGAGTCCCATCTCATTGCCCATCACCGAAGCTTACAAAAGAAATTACCGCTACCTGGGTGACATCCTCGCCACGTTGCCCGGCCTGTGGGTGAGAGACCTGGGAGCCACGGGTCAGTGGGCATCTTTCCGCATGGCCGGAAGCGATGAGAACCAGCCCCTGGTTTTGCTGGACGGGCGTCCTCTGATGAATCCCTGGACCGGCATCTGCGACCTCAACCTCATTCCCGTGGAAATGATCAGGCAGATCGACGTTTACCCGAGCCAAAATCCTTTCGGCTTTTCAGCCATAGGCGGACTCATCAACATCATCACCCGAGATGTGCCTTCCAATCGGCCCTACTCAAAATTCGTGTACCGTACCGGTGATCACAACTTCAGCGACCTGGACATCACCTATGGTCAAAAAATCTCCAGCCGATTCGAAATACTATCCGGTGCGCTCCTGCAGAAATACGGAGAGAACCTGCCCGACAAAAAATTCAAAGGACAGCAAATCCGGTCCAAGATAAGAGTAACGCTTTCTCGAAGTATCGGGCTTCGGTACTCGATCCTTCATAACAAATCGGACCTGGACATTCCGTACAGTATTCCGATCCCGGGAGATACGCTCAGCCTGGCAGCACCCCATCAGAAACGATCGCGTTACGATCACTCGCTGGCTGTCGACCTGGCCGCCTGGGGCATCCAAAATACCCTCAGCATCGACCATACGGCTATTTCCTACGATCTTTCGGACAACCGGACGAGCACGTCGACATCATATCCTGCACAATCGACAGCTCTACGCTTCCATCAGCAGACTGTGATTCTGGGATTACCCCTCACACTGGGAATCCGAGCCCAACGACGTCAATTCAGGAATTCCGGAGGAATCTGGAATAAGGACACCATCATCCATGGCTTCTTCCGAGGAGATTTTACCGTATTCGAACGTTTTCGAAACAGCTTTCAAGTGAATCCCCATGTTTCAATAGACGACCGCCTCCGATGGCTCCTGTCGAATCGTCTGTCTTTCAAGATAGCAGATCGATGGAACATGCGGGTCGGTTACGCCGAGGCCGTCCGAGACCCGTCATTGGGGGAGCGATTCGGGTATCCATTCCTACCCACCGTCTCCGTCACTCAGGACCAGCTTTGGGCACGACATTCACTCATGGACGTGATGGCCAATCCCAACCTGGAGCCCGAGTTCAGCAGGGCTTTGGAAACGGGGATGCATTGGGAATGGCGAGGAATCCAAACGAACCTTAGAGGATACACACGAACCGCCAGGAATCTCATCCGAGCGACGGAAAACGATGGAGGCATCCGATTTGCCAATAAAACCAAAGAGACCTTCCACGGAATGGAAGCCCAAATCCTACTGGGGCCCTGGTGGGGATTTCGGAGCGAAGCAACCCTCAACCTGATCCAGGCCAAGGATATCGATAAAAACAACCTGTTGGAAAGGCCCAATTCATGGGGCAACGGCACGGTTTCCTGGGCGCACGATTTTTTCGGGGGCGATCTGGAAGTGAACGGCTGCCTGGGTATCCGGTACTGGGCCGGATTTTGGCGGCTCGTCGGCGATACGCCTGAATCATCCTCACTCCTGTACCAGAACCCTGGGTTCATGCTGGATTTTAAGATATGGTGTACTGTGATAAAAAACGCGACCGTTTCACTAGCCGTGGACAATATCCTGGGAACCAACGTAGCCTATGTATCCACCTTTCCCATGCCCCAACAAGCCATCCGGTTCGGCTTCTCGTGGGAGCTGTACGACTAAACGATTCAGTGTTAATGATAGAAACCAGAAAGGAGGTGCCACCCCACATTTTTTAATAGGTACGGTAAATTCGAGGGGATTTTTCCGGGAAGGCGGTGAAAATCCGCCACAGCCCCGCTACTGTGATCGGTGACGAAAGTCAGAGAATGCCACTGTTCCGTACACTCGGAATGGGAAGGCCTGACGAGTAGGATCGAGCCGTGAGCCAGGAGACCGAAAAATCTCCTGCCCCCTGTCCAACTTTCGAGGGAAAGTAATGGAGGTTCAACATGAAAAAGCGCTTCATCTACATCACCATCCTTCTCGTCCATATCATTTTTTTCCGTACGAATACTTCTGTTGCGGGACACGAATCAGAATCTGGCACGGGCAGGATTTTTGGATTCATCTACAACCAATCAACCGGACAATCCATACCCGATGCCAATGTTATCGTCTCGGGAACGCATTTCGGAACCGCCTCTCAGAATGGCGGGTATTACTGCATCGACCCAATTCCTCAGGGCACCTACGTCATCACGGTTCGCGTCATCGGGTATGAAATATTCACTCAATCCAATGTTTCCATCGGAACGAGAACGCGTATCGATTTCCACCTGAAGCCTCAGCCCATTCAGCTCGAGCCGATTCTGGTAACGGCCACCCGGTACGATCATCTACAGTCGGAGGTGACGGTTTCATCCGAAGTGTTCACGTCGGAGCGGATGAGGGAACAGACGGGAAACACCGTGGGGGAGATCACGGAGGCCATCGGTGGTTTGTATACACGGAGTTACGACGGACTCGCCGGCCCACAAATTCCGTCGATTCGCGGCTCCAATCCGGATCAAGTCCTCGTTCTCCTGGACGATCAGCGAATAAACATCGCTCAAGGCGGAGGCGTTGACCTGAATGCGTTTCCTGTGGAAGCCGTCGAGAGAATCGAGATCATCCGGGGAGGGCACTCCGCCCTGCTTGGAACAGATGCCGTGGGTGGCGTCATCCACATCATTTCCAACGAAACAGTCGTGCCCAAAGGATTCTCCTACGGGATACACACGACGATGGGATCCTTCGGCAGCCAGATGGTCAACGTCAGCGGGACCCATCGAATCGGCCCTCTCTCCACGTTTCTATCCTACAACAAGACCAAGAGCAAGGGCGACTTTACCTACAAGCTGTCCGATTCCGGTGAAATACGGACGCGGGAGAACAACGACTACGACGCAGACAATTTTTTTCTCAAGACAAAACTCGATGTCGGCGCTAATCATCGATTCCAATTCCTACTCAAATCTCTGGATACAGAACGAGGTGTGATAGGTTCCGTCGATTTTCCTTCCCCAAACGCACGCAGGGACGAAAAAAGACAATTGTTCTCATTGGTGTCTGAGAACATCCTGACGAACCGATTCCGAATAAAAGAGCATGTGTACTACCACACATACGATAATCACTACGTCGATAGCGGTGGATGGGTCCCAACCGACGATCTCCATGAAAACAGTGTGTATGGTGTTGATCTTCATGCGCAATGGACCATTGGCCGTCATCTCATCGTGAATTCAGGAGCCGAAATCAAGCAGGATAAATTGGTAAGCACGAAATTCTCGACTGCCAAGCGAAACACCCAGAGCCTGTATATGATGACAGAAATCGGTTACCCCCTCTCCATCGGCGGCATACAATCCCAATGGAAGTGGATTCCGGCCATCCGGTGGAGTCATTATTCCGATGTGGATTCACGGTTTTGCCCAAAGGTGGGAATGCTGATGAGTATCGGTCATGAGGACAAACTCGCCGTCAGAGGAAACATCGGTCAATCCTACCGTGTGCCGACGTTCAACGATCTCTACTGGCCGGAAGATCTCTTCACCAAGGGAAATCCTTTGCTGAAGCCTGAGACCAGTACCAATTTTGATGTGGGTCTGTCTTATACCCGCAGGCACAATGTGTTTTTCAACGTCGAAGTCACCTATTTTCACAATACGTTCAAGGATCTCATACTATGGGAAGCAGACGGGGCCACATGGACGCCACGGAATGTGGGTAAAACACAAATTGCCGGTTTGGAAAGCGCTATGACCATTCGGCTGCCCAGCAATTTTCTATACGTAAAAATGGCCCACACCTGGATGAAGGCCGTCGATAAAACACCGGATTCACACGATTACGGGAACCGCCTGATATACAGACCCAACCATAAATTCGACATCTCAACAGGAATCGATGTGAGCCCTTTCACCGTAAATGTAAGTTATCGCATCGTAGGGAAGCGCTTTACCGATCCTGGCAACACCCGCACACTCCCGGAGTATCGATTTCTCAACGGGAATATCGGATTCTTCCTTTCGGTCAGTGGAATCCGTGCAGACATCCGGCTGCAAGCCCTGAACCTTCTGAAAAAATCCATCTACTTATTGGAAGGCTACCCACTACCGGGAAGAGAATATCGAATCTCTATAGGATTACAGTACTGACACTTCTTCATCATGCTCGTTCCAGAACAGGTCGGTCGCGGGACCGGCCTGTTTTATTTGGACGCTCCATTTCTCTCCCACTACTCTAATCCCCCGCTTTTTTCCGGGACGCTTATAAAGGACGATAAGTGAGCCTTCATTTTTTACTTGCATTTTTCCCAAAGATGTTTAATTTTTAAACGCATCTCGTAAAAAACCGAAATCGAGAATATTCAACCTGTAAATCCGTATTCGGCAAAGGGGATTCAATGATAGTATCAAACGTCCTTATTCATGCATACCGCTCGATTCACAAAATGGACCTGCCTCTCGACCCAAAAATATCTGTCCTCATCGGACCCAACGAATCGGGGAAGACAAACATCCTGAAAGCCATCGAGCATTTCCAGCCCGATTTACCCTTGAGTGTAGACCAGACATGTCAGTACTCGGATTTGTACCATAACGGAAAGACACCCTGTATCGAGCTGGAATTTACCAACTTCACGCGTGAAGATCGAGCAAATCTCATCAAGATATACGAAGGATTCCGGAATATTGATACATTTAAGATTAAAAGAGAAGGATCCAAAATAACCGATTATAAAATTATGGCCAATGACAAAACGATCTCCATCGGTAACATTAAGCCTCTCTTCGATTTCATGCCAAAGCTTATTTTCTTTGATGCGATTTCTGTCATCAAAGACCGGGTCGACATGGACAGCCTGCTCTCGGAGGGAGATGGCTCCCGGACAGAAAAAAACCTGCTGAAGATAGGCAATGTGGATGATCCTACTATTATTTTCGAGGATTCCACCCGAGGGCGTCGAGCCACCGAGGAGACGAGCCGTGAGATTACACGACGAATCCAGGAAGTGTGGAGTCAGGAGCCGAGTCTGGAAATCAAGCTGCGCGTGAACGGCAAGCTGCTTTATATCGATTTCAGTGATGAGACAACCGTATACGACACACCTAAGTCGCGATCTCCCGGCTTTCTTTGGTATCTCTCCTTCTACATCAATTTTATCGCAACGACCAACGAGGCCAAGGCCAACGAGTATCTTTTCCTTCTGGATGAGCCCGGACTCCATCTCCACCCGTCGGGGCAGAAAGACCTGACCCATCTGTTGGAGGATCTTTCCAAGAAAAACCAGCTGATTTATACGACCCATTCCCCGTTTATGATCGACCGAAATCACCCAGAGCGCGTTCGTGTTGTCATCAAAAAAGAAAACGGAACACAGGTCGATATAGAAGCCTATCGGGAAAACTGGCGACCTCTCCGGCAATCCATCGGACTGACGGTGGGAGATTTGTTTTTTTTCAGCAACAAAGGAATCGTCCTTGAGATTCCGTCAAAAAAATCCCGACCGTTTAAATCCAAGAAAAAAGGGCAACATTAGAAATAAGTTGCCCTTTCATAGCATACACACTGTGTTGTGTTCTATTTTTTCTTCTTACCCTTGGCGTCTCTTTTTGTGCCGCTCTTCTTATCAGACTCCTTTAACTCCGCTTTGGTTTCTGCTTTCTTCTTTGTATCGTCTACGGGAGGTTTTTCTTCTGCTATGTCCTTTTCCTTGGACGGTTTCTTCTTTTTCTTACCTCCCTCTTTGGTTTCTTTCTCTTTTTCCTTAGCACGCTTCTTCTTACTGGCCGTATCGTATCCCACCAGCTCGACGATAGCCATCCGGGCGCCGTCGCCAGGCCTCTGGCCCAGCTTAATCACACGGGTGTATCCCCCCGGTCGATCCGCATACTGGGGCGCAATCTCATCGAATAGAATTTTGACGATTTTTTTCTGCCGAAGCTGCCTTAACGCAAGGCGTCTTGCATGGAGCGTTTCCTTCTTGGCCAGTGTGATCAATCTCTCCGAGACTCGACGTGTCTCTTTTGCCTTCGCCTCTGTTGTCTTTATATGCTTTCTCTCGAATAAAGCGGCAGAAAGATTGGATAAAGTCGCCTTCCGATGCGTCGCTGTTCGTCCTAATTTTTTAACCGATTTCCGGTGTCTCATAAACCGACTTCTCCTCGAATTCTTCTGTTATACAATCATAAGCCTTTCATTCAGTCCAATCATTCGCCGTCTAATTACGAAGATTCGCCCTTGAGGTATTTCTCCACATCCATCCCAAAAAACAGTCCTTTTTCTTCCAGTATCTTCGACAGTTCTTGAAGAGACTTGCGGCCGAAATTCCGAAACTTAAGCATTTCCTGCTCGTCTCGCCGTACGAGATCACCGATGGTCTGTATGTCGGCTGCCTTGAGACAGTTATGGGATCGAACCGAAAGCTCCAGTTCTTCCACGCTCATCTTCAGGAGTTTCCGAATTCGAAGCGCATCCTCGTCAATCTGAGAAACTTCTTCTTCCTCTTCAGGTTCGACGTCAAAACTGATGAAAAGTTCAACATGATCTTTGAGTATTTTTCCTGCAAACGTCAGGGCATCATCCGGTGTCACGCTTCCGTCGGTCTCTACCTCGATGGTCAGCTTCTCATAATCGATGCGATGTCCAACCCGTGTGTTCTCGACGAAATAGTTCACTTTTCGGATGGGATTGTATACGGCATCCATTGGAATCGTTCCGATGGGTTGATCGGGAAGCGTGTTTTCTTCTGCTGGAACGTAACCCCTTCCCTTACCTATCTTCAATTCCACATTCAAATCGGCATCTTCGTTCAGCGTAGCGATATGATGCTCTGGATTTAAGATTTCAAAATCTGCGGTTTCCTTCTGGATATCCCCAGCCTTGAACGTCCCGGGACCTTTTAATTCGAGCAACACACGGTCGGGACGTTTGTTCAACAGCTTCAACCGGACTTGTTTCAGGTTCAGAATAATCTCGGATACATCCTCAACGACACCGGGTATCGTGGAAAACTCATGCAGTACGCCGTCGAACCGGATCTGGGTGATAGCGGCTCCATGGAGTGATGAAAGGAGCACGCGGCGCAGCGCATTTCCTAAAGTCACGCCAAAACCGCGCTCAAGAGGCTGCAAAAAAAACTTGCCGTATGTCGTTGAATACGTTGCCTCATCTCTTTCGATACCCTCGGGCATCTGTAATGTCGATCTATTCATTCAAACACTCCTCAAACTTCAAATATTTTCTACTTCGAATAAAGCTCCACGACCAGACTGGCATTAAACGTAACGGGGATATCGGCCATACTGGGTACTTCCAGATACGTACCTGTAAGGTTTGCCTTGTCCAGACTCAGCCAAGGAAGCTGTTTCCCCTCTTTGATCCTCCTCATGGAACCGTGAATCACGTCCAACTTTCGACTTTTTTCCCTGACCTGAATGACGTCATTCGGTTTCAACTGATAAGAAGGAATGTCTACCAATCGACCGTTGACAGTGAAATGACGATGTCTGACCAATTGTCTTGCGGCAGCTCTTGAATGAGCAAATCCCAAGCGAAAAACAACATTGTCCAAACGGCTCTCCAGCATCTGCAAGAGGTTTTCACTGGCAACCCCTTTTTTTCGGTTGGCTTTCTCAAATGTACCCCGGAATTGCCTCTCTAAAAGACTGTAGTAGCGTTTAATTTTTTGTTTTTCCCTCAACTGAATGCCATAATCAGACAGTTTTTTAATCCGGCGCGTCTTTCCCAGTTGTCCCGGTGGATACGCCTTCTTTTCGATAGCACATTTTGCCGTCTGGCATCTCGATCCCTTTAAAAATAATTTTTCGCTTTCGCGCCGACACAGTTTACAAACAGCCGCTCGATACCTTGCCATGTTGCAAATTCCTTATTAATATAACGTCTAAACCCTTCTGCGTTTGGGTGGCCTACAACCGTTATGCGGAATCGGGGTTACATCCTTGATGGCAATAACCTCCAATCCTGAAGCCTGGAGAGAACGTATGGCGGCTTCTCGTCCAGACCCGGGTCCTTTGACCATCACACTGATCTTTCGGAGTCCCAGATCCATGGCTTCTTTCGCTGCCGACTGGGCCGCCAGCTGTGCAGCAAACGGTGTGTTTTTCCGCGCACCTTTAAAACCAATTCGTCCTGCCGTGGCCCATGAGACCACATTGCCATAATTATCCGTCAACGTGATGATGGTGTTGTTGAATGTGGCCTTGATATGGGCTTGGCCCTCCGCCTCAACTCTTTCTTTCTTCTTCTTCCGGCCTTTTCTGGGAGACGCCAATGTTAACCTCCTCTATAGTCGATGATGAAATTATCTTTTCCTCTTCCCGGCAACGGTCTTCTTACGTCCCTTTCGAGTCCGTGAATTCGTCCGGGTTCGTTGCCCCCGTACGGTCAATCCCCTTCGATGCCGGTACCCTCGGTAACACCCAATATCCATAAGGCGCTTGATGTTCATCGTGACTTCCGTCCGAAGAGCACCTTCCACTTTGCACTTCGCATCGATGACGGATCGGATCTTGGCTACATCGCTGTCCGATAGCGCTTTAACCCGGGTATCCGGATTGACACCGGCTTCTTCTAATACCTTCCTCGACGTTGAAAAGCCGATACCATAAATATAGGTTAATGCTGCTTCTATCCGTTTTTCTCTGGGAAGATCAACGCCTGCAATACGAGCCACTTTATCTCCTTATTCTATATTCCAAGGCTTAACCCTGTCTCTGTTTATGCCGGGGATTCGAGCAGATAACCCTTAAAATCCCTCGTCTGCGTACAATTTTGCACTTATCGCACATCTTTTTCACAGAAGCCCGAACCTTCATTCTTTACCTCGTTTTACTTGTAACGATACACAATTCTTCCGCGTGTCAAATCGTATGGGGAAAGTTCCACAGTCACTTTATCGCCAGGCAGAATTTTAATAAAGTGCATTCGCATTTTCCCCGATACATGCGCCAGCACTTTATGGCCACTTTCCAGCCCCACCGTAAACGTTGCGTTGGGAAGCGTATCCAAAATGGTTCCATCTACCTTAATGGGTGGTTCTTTTGCCATACGTTCTCCCTACTCCGTTTTCTATCCCTATGGTTAGAATATCGGGCTTGCCCTGGGTGATCAAAACCGTATGTTCGAAATGAGCCGAAGGACTTCCGTCGGACGTCTCAACCGTCCATCCATCCTTCAAGAATCTCACCTCGGGACCGCCCATATTGATCATCGGTTCGATGGCAAACACCATCCCGGGCAATAACTTTGGACCATTATGGGGAGGTCCAAAATTGGGGATTTGGGGCTCCTCGTGGAGCGATGTTCCGATACCGTGCCCTACCAACGCCCGGACGACAGAGAATCCTTTTGATTCAACACATACCTGAATCGCGTGGGAAATATCCGATAACCGATTCCCCTGGCGACATTTTCGAATCCCCCGATGAAGCGCGGTTCTCGTCGTATCCATCAAAAGCTGTTTCTCGGGCAACAGCTCACCGATCCCATAGGTTTTAGCCGCATCCGAGTAGTAACCATCCAATATCACACCCATATCGATGCTGACGAGTTCCCCTTCCTTCAATCTACGAGACCCAGGCATACCGTGAACCACTTCCTTCTCAATCGAAACACACACCGATGAAGGGTATCCTTTATACCCTTTAAAAGCCGGTTTCCCTCCATGATCGAGGATGACCTCCTCGGCGATTTTATCGATCTTATCGGTTGATACACCCGGAGCCAGTTCTGACTCTACTGCCCTAAACGTCTTAACCAGAAGCTCAGCGCTTTTCCGTATCTTTTGTATTTCGTCTTCGGATCTGATAGAAATCATGTGCTCACCGAAGAAATCCCCAATGTAGAGAGGATTCTTGAATAAACCTCATCCATCGATCCCAATCCATCCACATTATTCAAGATACCCCTCTCTCGATAGTATTCAATCAAAGAGCGTGTCTGACTTTCATACACCTCAAGACGATTTCTGATCGTATCTGGCTGATCGTCCCTGCGACGAATCAGACGCTGGCCACAAGAGGGGCATTTATCCCCCTCCTTCATTCGCTCAGCCGTGGTTGCCACATACCCGCATGTTTCACACACGAGTCTCTGTGAGAGACGCTGGATAATCTCCTCCTGAGACACATCGATATTTATCACATCATCTACAGTTAAGTCCGACACCTTTAACAGGTGGTCTAATTTCTGTGCCTGAACAACGGTCCTGGGAAAACCATCCAGGATAAAACCTTCTCGACAATCTGCCTGCTTGATGCGGTCTCCCACGAGTTCGACCATCAAATCATCGGGAACCAGTTCTCCTCTATCCATATAATCCTTCGCCTGCTGTCCCAGGGGAAGTCCCTGTCTAACCGCATCGCGCAACATATCTCCCGTGGAAATATGAGCCCAACCAAATTCAGTACCCAGTCTAGCAGCCTGCGTCCCCTTCCCCACTCCCGGAGCTCCCAAAATCACCAAACGTTTCATCATGCCCATATAGATTGTATTCCAGCTTTCATTATCATCCAGATTCACAACCGCGTTATCTGCGTCCTCGGATGCGACCTGTCTTCATAAATCCATCGTAATGGCGCATCAACAGATGGGATTCGATTTGTTGGAGTGTGTCCAAAGCCACACCCACCATAATCAACAGGCTCGTACCACCGAAAAATTGGGAAAAAGAATACGACACATTCATGTATTTCGTCACAAAATAGGGCATGATAGCGATCACGGCAAAGAAAATAGCCGCCGGAAGCATGATTCTCGACAGCACATGATCGATATACTCGGCTGTCTTCTTTCCCGGTCTCACGCCGGGTATAAATCCTCCATACTTTTGCATATTCTCTGCCACATCCACTGGATTAAAGGCGATGGCCGCATAGAAATAGGTAAAGAATAGAATCAGCAGACCAAAGATAAACCAATAGATGGGTGACTGCAGGTCAAAATAGCTTAGAACATTCAAGATCCATTCAGTATTGGGAAAGAACTGGCGTATGGTTTGAGGAACGAACATCAACGATTGGGCAAAAATGATGGCCATCACACCAAACCCGGAAACCCGGATGGGGATATACGTTGCCTGTCCACCATACACCTTTCGCCCGATGACTCTTTTAGCGTATTGCACGGGTATCTTTCGGGTGCCTTCGGTAATCAAGACCACGGAAGCGATGATGAGCAGCAGCACGGCAAAGATAAAAAGTTCCATAACCAGAGCCCGGTTACCACCTATCAACTGCTGCAGCTCGTCCAAGATAGCTGTGGGAAATCGGCCAACGATACCGATGAAGATGATGAGAGAAATACCATTACCGATACCACGCTCCGTGATCTGCTCGCCCAGCCACATGATGAGAACCGTTCCCGCACAAAGCGTGATCATGACCATCAACCGAAATCCCATTCCCGGACTGGGTACGGCCAACAGACCCGATCGGGTTGGAGGTAAGTTTTCGAGAAAAACGCTGGCACCCAGAGCTTGCATCGAAGCGATGAATACCGTTCCGTAGCGTGTCAGCTGATTGATCTTCTTCCGCCCCTCTTCACCTTCCTTCTGCAGACGTTGGAAATACGGAATGACCGCGCCCATCAACTGGATGATGATCGAAGCTGAAATATACGGCATGATACCTAGACCGAAAACGGCTGCCCGGCTGAAGGCCCCCCCGGCAAAAATATCGTACAATCCGAAGAGTGTGTTCCTGCTCTGGGAGAACCATTCCGTCAGTGCCACAGCATTGATTCCCGGCATGGGAACGTGACAGCCGAGTCGGTATATCACCATGATGCCGAGCGTAAATAGGATACGATTTTTCAGGTCCGGGATTTTGAAAATACTCTGAAAACTCTTGATCATAGCAGGATTGCCTTTCCACCAGCTGCTTCAAGTTTTTCGATAGCGTTTTTACTGAAAGCGTGCGCACTGACCTCTAACTGTTTCGTGACTTCTCCGTTACCTAGGACCTTCAGTGGAACCGTTTTTTTACGAATCATTCGGGCCTTTAGCAATGCCTCGGGTGAGATCTTCGTGAGTTTTAATTGACTCAGATCTCCCACATTGACGATCTGGTATTCTTTCCGGAAAATATTCGTGAAACCCCGTTTGGGGACTCTCCTCTGCAAAGGCATCTGGCCGCCTTCGAACCACGCTCTCGACTTTGAACCACTCCTAGATTTCTGCCCTTTTGTACCTCTGCCTGCGGTCTTCCCTCGACCTGAACCCTGGCCGCGTCCCACACGCCTTTTTGTCTTTTTCGAACCATCGGCATATTTTAAGTTACTTAAATCCATAGTCGCCTCAACATCCTACCAATGCGGTCATTTAACTTCTTCCACTCGCACGAGATGCGCCACGGCTTTGACCATACCCCGTATCTGGGGCACATCAGGATGCTCAACCGTATGATGAAGACGGCGCAAACCCAGAGCTTCGATCGTTCTCTTCTGCTTTTCGTTTCTCTTGATCGTGCTGCGTATTTGTGTAATTCTCAATTTTCCCATAATCCGATAACCCCGTTATTCGAACAGCTCGCTCAACGATTTATCCCTTTCCTTCGCCACCATCAAGGCATCCCTGAGCTGTAGCAGCCCCTCCATCGTCGCTTTCACCGTGTTGTGAGAATTCGCAGAACCCAGGGATTTGGCGAGAATGTCTCGAATTCCCGCCGATTCCATGACGGCCCGAACAGCCCCACCTGCGATCACACCCGTACCCGGGGAAGCCGGCTTTAACATAACCTTGCCTGCTCCGAATTTGCCGATCACAGCATGGGGAATCGTACCCCGGATAACGGGGATTCTGACCAGGTTCTTCTTGGCATTCTCCGATCCTTTGGCAATGGCATCGGTTAATTCTTTAGCTTTTCCCATACCAGCACCCACATGTCCGTTGCCATCCCCCACGACAACGATGGCATTGAAGCTGAATCTTCTTCCCCCCTTCACCACCTTGGCCACCCGATTGATGTATACAACGCGTTCCTTAAGCTCCAACTCACTGGGATTGATTTTTTCCAAAATCTACTCCGATCCTAATTCTTTGATCATTAAATCTTTAAACCGGCTTCTCTAGCACCCTCGGCAACGGCTTTGACACGACCGTGGAAAAGGTACCCGTTACGGTCGAAAACCACTTTTTCAATTTTCCGTTTCTTGGCTTCCTCAGCGACCGCCTGTCCCACAACCTTTGCCACTTCCACTTTTCCTTTGCTCTTTTTGACCTCACCCGCCAGGGACTTAGACAGACTTGAAACGCTGAAAAGCGTCTTTTGCGTATTGTCATCGATGACCTGAGCATAGATGGCCCGCAGACTCCGAAAAACACACAACCGCGGACACTCGGAGGTGCCCTTTATCCGTTTTCGAACATGTTTTTTTATCCGCTCACGTCTGAGACGTTTCGCTGACGTCGTTTTCTTCATAATCTTGATATCCTGAACGTTATTCCTATAATTCCCATTCTAAGAAGGATAACCTTAATCTAGACAGTGGCTTTTCCTGCCTTGCGCTTTACATACTCACCTTCGTATCGAATGCCCTTTCCCTTGTACGGTTCCGGCGGACGAAAAGACCGGATCTTGGCTGCGACCTGACCAACCACCTGCTTATTGGAACCCTTGATTACAATCTGATTGGGTGCAGGTACCTGGATAACGATGTCCTCGGGTGGCATGAAATAGATGGCATGGGAATAGCCTAACTGCAACGTTAAAATTTTGCCCTTCAGTTCGGCTCGATATCCCACACCTATGATTTCGAGTCGTTTCTCGAATCCCTCCGTCAGTCCCAAAATCATGTTATTTATCAGACTGCGTGTCAGCCCATGGAGTGACCGATGAAATCGGTTGTCACTGGATCTCTCGACTCGGACCCTTTTTTCCTCGATGACCACATTCATCTCGGGGTGGATTTTCTCCTCAAGAACCCCGTCTTTGCCCTTTACGACAACAGTGTTACCCTGCTTCTCAACCTGAATTCCTTCGGGAATGGTGATGGGCATGCGTCCTACTCTTGACACCACAAACTCCTTCTATTGAACTCTCTCACTCATTTACCAAATATAACAGAGAACTTCCCCGCCCACTCTCTGCTTACGTGCTTGTTTATCCGTTAAAACGCCGACGGGTGTAGAGAGGATGGCGATTCCTAAACCATTCAGAACTCGGGGTATATTATCTGCTTTCGTATACTGCCGATATCCAGGGCGACTCACGCGTTTTAACCCTTTGATGATACTCGTACGCTCGGGATCGTATTTTAAATAAATCCTCACGATACCCTGTTTGTGTCTTGGGTCATCTGCTAAGGTAAAGTTACGTATGTACCCCTCTTCCATGAGTATGCGGGTCATTTCTTTGATCATGTTAGATGCCGGAATATCCACCTTACTGTGCCTGGTCTGTGTGGCGTTTCGGATTCGTGTAAGGTAATCGGCAATGGGATCGGTCATCGACATAAAAAACTCCTAGAAAAACAATCGTTACTCTACGGTGTTGTTTACCAACTCGCCTTCCTCACTCCGGGAATTTCACCGGACAGAGCCAATTCCCTGAAGCATATTCGGCAGAGATTGAATTTCCTCAAGTATGCCCTGGATCGACCGCATCGACCACATCGATGATATTCTCTGACTCGAAACTTCTGCTTCTTATTTGACTTTGCGATGAGTGACTTTTTTGCCAATCGCGACTCCTACATCTATGCATTCATATTTCTTATTGCGCGCCCTCTCTTTTCCGGAAGGGCATGCCAAGTTCCTTCAGAAGTTCGTATGCTTCCTCATCTGTTCTGGCCGAGGTGACAATGGTAATGTTAAATCCTCGAATCTTCACGACCTTATCATAATTAATCTCAGGAAAAATAATCTGCTCTTTGATGCCCAGGGTATAATTTCCCCTGCCATCAAAACTGTTGTTGTCGACACCCCTGAAGTCTCGAACACGAGGAATAGCCACATTCAACAGCCGGTCGAGAAACTCGTACATGTGACGCTTTCTCAGCGTTACCCGACAACCAATCGCCATACCTTCACGCAATTTAAAATTGGAGATCGATCTCTTTGCTTTGGTCGTGACCGCCTTCTGTCCGCTGATTATTGTTAAATCTTGGACACCGCCTTCCAAAAATTTTGCATCTTGCGTGGCTTCACCCACACCCATATTCAGGGAGATCTTCTCGATTTTTGGGACCTGCATCAGGTTTTTATACCCAAAACGTTTTATCATATGAGGGATAATCTCTTCCTCATACCTGACCCTAAGACGCGGGGTGTCTTCTGTTTTATTCTTTTTCATCTACTTTGGATCTCCTTACGCACCAACTTATGTGGAGGCCACCAGCATTTCACCACAGCTTCTGCAGACCCGAACTCCCTTTCCATTCTCCAGAATCTTTCGACCCAGCCGCGACGGTGTATCGCATTTCGGACAGACGACCATCAGGTTGGAAACGTTTATGGGAGCCTCTTTTTCGACAATCCCTCCCTGGGGATTTTTCTGAGTTGGTTTCGTATGCCGTTTAATGAAATTGACACCTTCCACGATGACTCTGGATTCCTTGGGAAAAACCTTAAGCACTTTTCCCTTCTTCCCTTTATAGTTACCCGAGATCACCAAGACGGTATCGTTTTTAATGACTTTCATACTTAGCACTCCGTACCAATTAAAGCACCTCTGGAGCCAACGAGACGATCTTCATGAACTGTTTCTCCCGCAGCTCCCGAGCCACCGGGCCGAATATACGCGTTCCCTTGGGTTCGTTTTGTTCGTTGACGAGAACCACGGCATTGTCATCAAACCGTACATACGAGCCGTCTTTCCGTCCCTCTTCCTTTTTGGTGCGAACCACAACGGCTTTACTCACATCGCCTTTCTTTACATTGCCGCCGGGAACAGCGCTCTTTACGGAAACCACGATAATATCCCCCACAGAGCCGTATCGTCTGCCAGTACCGCCCAACACTTTAATGCATTGTACCCTCTTGGCCCCTGTATTATCAGCAACGTTTAGTTTTGTGTAATGTTGAATCATTTTGCCTTTTCCACTATTTCTACCAACCGCCAATTCTTCCTCTTGCTCAGAGGTCTCGTTTCCATGATACGGACGGTATCACCGATACTGCATGCGTTCTCACCATCGTGGGCCATCAGCTTCGTCGTCTTGGTTAGGTATTTACCGTACAACGGATGACGTACACGTCTCTCGACCAGGACAGTTATGGTCTTATCCATCCGATTGCTGACGACTCGACCCATGATGGATTTTCTAACAGATCTTTCAGTCACTCTCTACTCCTCATGTCTGAGGTTTCTTTTCTTCTCTTAAACCCAGTTCATACTCCCGAATCACTGTTTTCAGCCGGGCCACGTCTTTTCGCATATGCCTTACTTTTAACGGATCGTCCAACTGACGAAGAGCAAGTTGAAAACGAAGATTGGCCAACTCTTCTTCGGTATCCTGCAGGCGGATCTTCAGTTCTTCCAGAGGCAACTGCTTGATCTCTTCCATCTTAATCATAGAATGTTATCCCTCCCACTCTGCGGCCACGAATTTTGTTTTCATCGGCAGCTTATAGGAAGCCAGACGCATCGCCTCTTTTGCCGTGTCACGGGGTATACCCTCAAGTTCAAAGATAATCCTCCCCGGTTTTACCACCGCCACCCAGAACTCCGGGCTCCCCTTTCCCTTTCCCATTCGGGTCTCCGCGGGTTTCTGAGTAACCGGCTTATCGGGAAATATTCGAATCCACAGTTTTCCCCCTCGCTTGATGTAACGAGTGATGGCAACTCGAGCTGCCTCAATCTGGCGACTCGTCACCCATGCAGGCTCCAACGACCTTAGCCCGTACGTCCCAAAGGAGAGTTTAGAACCTCGATAGGCTTTACCCCGCATCCTCCCCCTCTGCTGTTTTCTCCATTTGACCTTTTTAGGCATTAACATGAAAATTGCTCCCAACGACTACGTAAAACAATGCTGACTCCAGATCTTCCTGTATAAAATCGGATTCGGTCTAGGTTATATGCCCTATGACTTCTCCCTTACAGATCCATACTTTTACTCCGATGGTGCCGTATGTGGTGTTGGCAACGGTCTTGGCATAATCGATGTCCGCTCGTAACGTGTGGAGTGGAATTCTGCCCTCCTTGTACTGCTCTCTACGGGCCATTTCCGCACCTCCTAACCGTCCGGCACAACTGATACGAACACCCTCCGCTCCCATCCGCATCGTGGCTGTGATAGCTCGCTTCATAGCCCTTCGAAACGAAACTTTCGACTCAAGCTGTCTGACCACATTTTCCGCCACAAGATAGGCATCCAGTTCAGGACGCTTGATCTCGTGAATATTCACCTGGATCTCTTGGGACGTGAGTCTCTGGAGTTCTTCCTTTAACTTGTCTACTTCGGCACCCTTCTTACCGATGACGATTCCGGGACGAGCCGTATGGATCGTCAGCGTGATGCGTTTGGGTGTACGTTTCACCTCTATATAAGAAATGCCTGCATTGGGCAGTCTATTCCGGATATACTTCCGAAGCATCAAGTCTTCTTCCAATTTCTTCGAAAAATTCTTCTCATCGAACCAAAGTGATTTCCAGGATTTGTTGATTCCCAGTCTCACTCCGATTGGATTTGTTTTTTGTCCCAAAAGATCCTCCCATTAATCCATAAATTGATTGGAAACGATGACGGATATGTGACAGAACCGTTTCCGAATAAGACTCGCTCTTCCCATGGGTCCCGGATTATACCGCTTCATCATCGGTCCTTGATCCACCCAAATTTCCTTGATGAAAAAATCCTCCGGGTCCAGCTTCGATGCCTCTTCATTATTCATAGCATTGGCTATGGCAGAACGAAGCAGTTTTTCCACCGGTTCCGAGGCCCGCTGCTGTGTGAAATGAAGAAGATTGATGGCATCTTCTACGGACTTACCCCGAACCAGATCTACAACTTGCCTCACCTTTCGAGGAGACATTCGAATATAACGTGCAACAGCTCTTGCTTCCATCCCCTTATCTCACCTCTTACGACACTCTTGTTCCTCTGTCTGCCTTCCTTCCACTATGACCGCGAAACGTCCTGGTCAGGGCAAACTCTCCCAATTTATGACCTACCATGTTCTCTGTAATAAACACGGGTATAAACTTTTTACCGTTGTGTACCGCGATGGTGTGACCCACGAATTCTGGAGGAATCGTACTCCGCCTTGCCCAGGTCTTCACAACCTTCTTGGTGTTTGCCCTGTTGAGATCATCGATCTTTTTTAATAACTTGGGGTCGATGTAAGGACCCTTTTTAATGGAGCGGCCCATTCAGATTTCCTCTATTTTCTTTTTTTGATGATGTATGCATTGGACTTTTTTCTCTTGGATCGTGTTTTATATCCTTTGGTGGGCTTCCCCCACGGTGTCGTCGGATGACGGCCGCCCGAGGATTTTCCTTCTCCACCGCCCATGGGATGATCCACTGGATTCATGGCAACACCTCTGACCTTGGGGCGTCTGCCCAGCCATCTCGAACGTCCGGCCTTACCCAGCGATATGTTGACTTGATCCAAGTTCCCGACCTGACCGATGGTCGCTCGGCAACTCTGCTTCACCATGCGGACCTCGCCCGAGGGGAGCTTCAACTGAACAAAACCGCCTTCCTTGGCCATCAGTTGAGCCGATGCACCCGCCCCGCGAGCCATCTGACCACCCCTTCCGGGCTTGAGTTCTATGTTATGTACTTCTGTACCCAGAGGAATCTTCTCCAGGGGCAGTACATTACCCACCTGAATCTCTGCACCCTCACCTGACCTCACCATATCGCCTACTTTCAAACCCACGGGGGCCAGGATATACCTCTTATCACCATCCGTATAATAGAGTAGGGCTATACGGGCCGACCTATTGGGATCGTACTCGACAGCGGCTACTCGTGCCGGAATCCCGTCTTTGTTCCTCTTGAAATCGACGACGCGGTACTGTCGCTTGTGTCCGCCTCCCCTTCTCCGAACGGTAATCCGGCCAAAGGAATTCCTGCCTCCTTTTTTCCGTAAAGGCAACAGCAGGGACTTCTCAGGCTCGGTTTTTGTAACCTCTTCGAATGTGGAAACCGTCTTGAACCTTTGCGACGGCGTTTTCGGTTTAAAACTCTTTGTCGGCATAGAATCTACTTACCCTCGAAAAAGTCGATGGCGAATCCTTCCTTCAACGTGACTATGGCTTTTTTCCAGTGAGCCCGTCTCCCCTCGAATCGACCCAATCGCTTGACTTTTCCCTTCATGTTTATCGTGGCGACTTTTTTCACTTTTACATCAAACCGGTTTTCAACGGCTTTTCGAATCTCAATCTTGTTAGCACTCCGATCGACGACGAATGCCACTTTGTTCTCCGATTCCTGGAGATTCGATATCTTTTCAGTGACCAGAGGCCGTATAATCACATTCCTATTCTGTTTCACTTGTTTAAAACCTCGTTTATCTTTTCCAAGGCACTGTCCTGAATCAGGAGGATGTCTGCATCCATCACATCATGCGTTGAAAAATTCCATGCCTCCCGTATCGATAAAGATGGGATATTACGTCCCGATAGCCAGATATTTCGATTGGCCTGGGGAATGAGTAACAGCGTCTTTTTTGTATCCAATCCGAGCTGCTTGAGGATCTCGGCAATCTGCCTGGTTTTGGGACTATCGAAGGAAAAATCCTCTACCAACTGTATCTTTTCCCCTTTGGCCTTGTATGAAAGGGCCGATTTTCTGGCCAACCGACTGACCTTTTTGGGTACCCGCTTCCTGTAATCCCTGGGCGTGGGACCGAATATGCGACCGCCCCCCCTCCACAGAGGTGATCGAATCGTACCCACACGAGCCGTTCCCCGTCCTTTCTGACGCCACGGCTTCCTTCCACCACCCCGAACGGCCGATCGGTTTTTGGCCATCGCGGTTCCTTGTCGTCGACTTGCCATTTCCGCGGTTACGGTCAGCCAAATGGCATGATCGTTGGGTTCGATACAAAAAACATCGGAAAGCAAGGTTCCCTTTTTACCCGTGACGGACCCGTCTGTTTTATATATATCAAGTTTAACGTCTGTACTCATAGCCACTTAACCCATTATCTCAACAATACTGTTTCTGGCACCCGGTACGCCGCCCTTCAAGAGTAAAAGGTTTCTTTCTGGAATCACCTTTACGACTTCCAGGTTTCGAATTGTCGTGCGTTTATGCCCCATACGACCTGCCATTTTTATTCCTTTGAAGACTCGTTTGGGGTATGCTGACTGACCGATGGATCCCGGAGCCCTATGACGGTCGGATTGTCCATGCGTCTTAGGACCACCCCTGAATCCATATCGTTTCACGACACCTGCGAATCCCCGTCCTTTGGACAACCCGGCGACGTTTACACGCTCACCCGGGGAAAAGATGTCGGAGCGAATTTCATCACCTTCCTTGTATTCGCCTTCCATATCGCGAAACTCTTTCAAAATACGGTGTGGTTTGACGTTGGCTCTCTTGAAGTGTCCCAGCACGGGTTTGGTAACTCTTTGCTCCTTCTGCTCGGCATAACCCAACTGAACAGCGCTGTATCCGTCTTTTTTATCGGTTTTTATCTGCACCACAACACAGGGCCCGGCCTCTATGAGTGTCGCCGATATCGTATCGCCACTCTCATCAAAGATCCGCGTCATCCCGATTTTTTTCCCCAGAATTCCTTTCATCGACAAGCCTTTTCTAATCGCTACTCTGTTTATCGCTATACCTTTATCTCGACATCGACGCCTGCGGGTAGTTCCAGCTTCATCAAGGCATCCACTGTCTTCGTTGAGGCATTCAAGATATCAATCAGACGTTTATGAATGCGTGTTTCAAACTGCTCTCGAGACTTTTTATCCACATGGGGCGACCGCAACACCGTGTATACGGTTTTCTTAGTAGGCAGCGGAATCGGGCCCGATATGGCAGCTCCCGTGGACTTTGCCGTTTTCACGATCCTTTCCGTCGACTTGTCGATCAGGTTGTGATCGTATGCCTTGAGTTTGATGCGTATCGTCTGACCAGCCACGATGAGATTACTCCTCTCTAAAAACCTCTACTCCAGTATCTTGCCGACAACGCCGGCTCCGACAGTACGTCCTCCCTCTCGGATCGCAAAACGCAAACCCTCTTCCATCGCTATCGGCTCTATCAACTCTACCTGCAAATTCACGTTGTC
>Ga0180437_10000360_pt1 | contig 88862 bp, 48 predicted proteins | sample SS_ome_4_FD_132410 | JGI IMG/M metagenome (GOLD analysis project Ga0180437, IMG submission 132410) | Hypersaline lake sediment archaeal communities from the Salton Sea, California, USA - SS_3_D_1 metaG | ecosystem: Environmental > Aquatic > Non-marine Saline and Alkaline > Hypersaline >...
GCCGGTGGAGTAGTCCAGCAGATAGCTGGCCGACTCCAGATGCCCCCCGCTGGTGCTGAGCACATCCTTGACCAGAATATAATCGGCCAGAACCGGAGAGACGATCAGCAGGCCCAGACAGGCCAGGCCAACGAGCGGGAGGATGAACAGCTTCTTCATGTCTAGCACCTCCTCTTGATGGTTGGGTTTCGCCGCCACACGTTCGGATTTTTCATAGCGCTCATCGATTTTGCACCTCTTCCCTGAGCGCTTCCAGCTCGGCCCGCAGAGAAGCCATCTCGGCCTCCAGGCGGGTGTTGTGGTCGTCCCGGGTGATGGTATGCCTTTGAGGCTCCGGGGCCGATCCCGATCCATCGCCGAGACTCCCGGTCTTAGCTGAAACGTTCCCCAGGTCACCGGTTTTGGCCAAAGTCAGGGAGCCATAGAGCGTGGGGTAGTACGTGGCGCGAAGATAGGATCTGGCCACATTCGTGGTCGCGTCGGTGCCGCTATGATACCTGGCGATGAGAAAATAACGCTTGGTTCCGGCGGAGGTCTCCTCATAGAAGCGCGTCGATGTACAGGGGAACTGCCAGGGCGTGGTGGGAATACTGTCCGGTACCGAGGCGATCTGCGCGCCGGGAAAGGTATAGTAGATATTGTCGATTGTCTGGTCGATGGCAATCCAGATCTCCGTGTCCGTCCCCTGCGTGTGAAAAAGATTCAGATAGCAGCCGGCCGTGACCTCGACATAGCCGGGAGCGGGGATGTCGATCTCCAGCGTGTCGACCGTGTAATCAGTATTACCGCCATTCAGATAGAAGAAACCCTGGCCCAACTCGTTGGCCACTCCCGGCTCGTCCTTGATCTCGCCGGCTGCAACCGCACCGTCGGGCAGGACCACGGAGGTATCGCCCGGCTCGCCCGTCTGAAAGTAGATATTCCGGCTGGCCCCGGTGATGGCCACCGTCGGTTCATTGGTGCCGGAGGAATTTCCATCGATCCAGAAGCCGGGCGCGGCATCGCTACGCCAGACCTCAAAGAATCCGCCGGTTCCACTCACATCGGCCTCCAGGCGGGTATGCCAGTTGCCGGCGTCGTCGTAGAGATTGATCTTCCCGCCATCAAAGCTGTGATGGTCGGCGACCACGATAGGATCCGCTGAGCCCGCCATATAAAGATTCAGCTGACCGGTGGTGCCGGCCTTGGAGGCGCTGCCCAGGGCCAGCGTGTCGGCGTGGATACCGCCAAGAACCTCGACGTCGCCGTCGAAATATCCGGCATAGGCCCGGCCCCAGGTGCTGGTCGCCGTGGAATAGATGCCGTAGGCGTTCTCGTCGTCGGCCTGGGCCTGGGCATAGACGGCATAGGCGTTACCGGTGGCCTCGTGGCCGAAGGCGTGGAAATATCCCGCATAGGCGGGCGAATAGCCGGCGTACTGGTACACATGCAGCGGATACTCGGGACAGGCCGTGCCGATGCCGACCACGCCGGTCTGGTGGTAGATGGTGTCGTTGCTCACCGTCCAGTCGTTGTCGGTGGTGCCGCTGATGCCGGTCAGGTGAGAGCCGTCGCCCCAGTAGGCGGCGGCGATCACATCGCCGTTTACATCAAGTTCCTTTGCGGGAGTGGTGGTCCCGATGCCCACCTTGCCGTCATTGCTGATCCGGACCCGCTCGAGGCTGCCGGCCACCAACCCGATGGTGCCGTTGGGCCGATTGTTGTAAACCCTCATGGCGCTGGGATAGGTGCTGCCGTCGTCATAGGTGGCGATGCCGGCTACACCGCCGTTCTCGTCGGTGAAGGTGATCATCTCCTTGGAGCTGGATCCGGTACTTGGGTTCTCGATCTCGATGCCCACCAGGCCGTCGGTGTCGCCATAGATATGCAGTGAGCGGGCCGGAACGGTAGTGCCGATGCCCACCTTACCGGCGTCGTCGACATAGACCGCATTGGCCGGATCTCCATCCTGGGCGTCCAGGTGGTCCAGATCATCCTCGTTCACCCAGCGGTCATCCAGGTCCACCAGGGAGAAGTCCAGGAGCATCTCGGCGCTGTTGGCCCGATGGCTGTAGGCCACGCTGGCCAGGGGTTTACGCGGGGAAAAGATCTCCACGCCGGCCTCGGTCTGCAGCCACAGGGGCATTCCGTCGAACAATCCCGGCGGGAAGGGTGTCACGCTCCCTAAATGCACCTGGAACAGCCCGCCGGTGACCTCCACCGCCGGATGGGTCTCGGACCACAGCTCGGCCCCCTTGGTCTCGGAGTCGAACAGCCGGAAGGTCATCTCCAGGACGGCGGTGACGGCCGAGGAATCGGCCGCATCGGCCAGAAAGCCCTGGTAATTCAGCTCACCAGGGACGGCCCTGGGTGTATCCGAGCCGTGGACCTGCTCTATGACCGCAACCGTCCGCGGAGCGGCTGCGGCGATGTGAACGAAGAACAGGGAAAAGAGAAAGGTGAACGAAATGACCAGTGGGAAAGATCTCGTCGCTTTCATCGTGAATCTCCTGAACGGGTGGACGATTGGGCGCCGGGAGAGGCCGCCGTGATCGATGAATTTTCCTTGCCTCCTTTCGCTCGATATGAAGGATTGCTCTCTTGATATCCTGCATCAATCCGGGACTTGATCGATGATCCCGCCGTCCAAATCCATCATCGGAGAGGATCGGTCCCGCCGGGCCCGTAGCCGGGGTATACGATGTCTGTATTCATCCTCGTCCGGCTCTTCCGCCTCGGCCGCCTCCTCCTCATCGGGATCCGGGATGGTTACTCCTGGACGCTGCTCGTAGCCCCGGCGGCGGCCGATGGCCTGCCAGGTGAAGGACGCATCTTGAGCACCGGCGCCGGTGAGGACGGTAAAGCCCTGGTGGGACCGCTCGACGGTGTACAGGCCGCTCCACCGGTCCATGGGAGTGACCACCACCTTGACCGGCACCCGGGGTGAGATGGACTCGCCGAACAGACGCTCGAAATCCACCCGGCAGCAGCCTTCGACCAGCCGGCCGGTCCCTGAGGCGACGATCTCCTCGTCGGGAGCAGAGAGGGTCTGCACCGCCTCCCAGCCCTTGGAGGTGGCCACCGTCTTGGACCACGAGCCGGTGATGGTGCCGTTGCCGTAACAATACATACCGTTCCCGGTGCTTCCGGTACTGTGGGCATAGACCGCCCAGCCGGTGCTGGAGGAGGAGAGATCGAAATAGCCGCCATCATCATTGGCATTGACCACGTAAACGCCGTCATCATCAGCTCCTGATACATAGACGCCTTTGTCTGCACCGGTGATATGGACGCCGTCATCGCCCGGGCTGATGATATAAACCCCGTAGTTATCCGCTCCGGACACGACCAAGCCGTCATCGTGGGCATTGAAGATATAGATCCCATCATCCTCGCAGTCCCGAATGTAGATGCCGTCATCGCTGCTGGAATCCACCTGAACCCCGCAATCGCCGGCGATGCTCACGTAGAGGCCGTCCCCGGCCGGCTCAAGGGCCGCGAAGCCGTGATCGCCGGAGGAGTTGACCAGCACCCCGGCGCTGTCGGCGTGGCCCACGAAGAGCCCGCAGTTCTCAGCCCCATGGACCTCGAAGCCATTGTGCATGGGGCCGCCAGCTCCTGCGCTCGGAGTTCCCGCCATATAGACCCTGACCCCGGACCTGTTGGCATTTCCCACATACAATCCATACCCGGTAACGAGATTCACCTCGACGCCGTTGACGATGCCGGACGTCACCATAATTCCCGTTGGTGCTCCCGCCTGCCGGACACGGATGCCGTCGGTGCCGGCGGAATCGACATAGACGCCGTTGCCCTGCACGGAGTCGATGGCCACGCCGTGTCCGGTGCCCTCGTTGGCCACCCGCAGGATGGGCAGGTTGGATGAGCCGGAGAGCATCAGGGGCACCGGCGGCACGGCGCCGGTTGCAGTCAGAGCAAAATCGGCGGTGTCCGCATGCGTGGCGTGAAGCGCCTCGGTCGCGCTGGCGGCATACCCGGCGCCGGCGGCAAAATCGGCGGTATCGGCTTGATCTGCAATGACGGCTTGGTCGGCGGTCCCCGATCGCATGCTGAAAGCGACACTGGCCAGCGGTTTGCGGGGCATCAATACCTCGGCGCCGACCTCGGTCTGGAGCCACAGCGGCGAGCCGTCGAACAGGCCCGCCGGGAAGGGTGTCGTGCCGCCCAGCATGACCTGGAATAATCCGTCCTGGACATCCACGGCGGGATGGGTCTCCGACCACAGCTCGACCCCCTTGATCTCGGAGTCGAGCAGCCGGAAGGTCATCTCCAGGACAGCGGTGACGCCCGAGGAGTCGGCCGCGTCGATCAGATATCCCTGGTAGTTGAGCTGATCAGGAACGGATTTGTGGAGGGTCAGGACGTGAGTTCCGCCAGCGAGACTTGTGGTCTCGCTCCTGGCAGACGAATTATCCGCCAAAAAGAGGCTGCAGATCATGACCGTCACTATCGAGGTCATGATGAGAGATCGACCTTTCACGGTGTCCCTCCTGAAAAGATTATGGATCGTCTTTGCTCCAAATTGCAGCCTGAAAAGCAATTACTGCGACTCAGGATTCTGGTTGTTCTCGTAATCCACTCCCAACGAGGCGGGATACCCATACGCCTCCGGGTACAGGAGCTTGCCCTTTTCGAAATACCCGTTACCTTTTTCCGCCACAACAGGCATTTTCAGCCGGCGCATCACCGGATCATCACGATCGGCGTAGACCGTATAGAAGACCTCCCGATCCGGATCGCCGTAAACGGTGAACGAGGTGTTCCCGGCGTTCCACTCGGCGCCGGTGAGGAACGGCCGACCCACCGGTGTCAGGTTGATGCGAGCCTGGTCCTCCCTGGTCAGGGCGACGAAGTAATCCGGCATCTGGACCACCGCCTGGCCGTCGCTGTTCATAGCCGCCTTGCCCGAATAGACCAGCAATGGGTCCGGGGACTCGATGCAGTAGTGCATCAGGGTCTTGTTGAGCGGATCCAGGGGATGGTCGATGAGGAAAGACTTGGTCCCCCCGGTCATCGTGCCGGTGAAGTGCAGGTCGCCGGTGAAGTAGCCCGCATAGGTGGCGCCACTTGCAGATCCCCAAACAGCATAATCAACCCCGGAAGAACCACGGGCATAGATGGCGCTCCGGCCGGTGCCGTTGGCGAAAGCCTGGATTGCCTCGCCCCCCGTCCCGCCATTGATGGCCACGATCGCGGCGCCGCCGCTGGCCCCGTTCCATTCCCCGTGGATGCCGTAGGAGCCTCCGCCTTCGACCTGCAGCTTGTAATTCACCGAAGGGCTGGACGTCCCGATACCGACCGTGCCCTCGATGATCATCCCGTTGGAGGGCGCCGTCGATGATCCGGAATATGATGCTCCGACGGCCATTCTGCCCTCGACATCCAGTTTATTTACCGGATTGGATGTCCCGATGCCCACATTACCGGCCACCGCGGAATACATGTCGCTGCCCGAGATGGTCCAGTCGGCGTCGGAGCTGGAAATTCCGGTCAGGTTCGATCCATCTCCATAGTAGGTGGTGGCGTCGACCGCACCCTGGACATCCAGTTTATAGGACGGACTGGAGTTTCCGATGCCCACATTTCCTAAGTTGTCGATGGTCAGCCGGCCGGAACCGTCGGTGCCCAGGATCATTTTGTCGGTGCTGTGGTCATAGCGGACAAATCCGGAGGCGGAGCTCTCGGGATCTCCAAAAAGGATGCTCTGCAGCTCCGTGTTGGGCGACAACAGATTGATGTAGGTTGAGTTGTCGTCCTCCACGACCAGGTCGGCAGCGCTGTGGGCCACACCGGCGCCGATGCTTCCGTTGGATACGTGAAGCCTGCGATCAGGTGCTGTGGTCCCGATGCCCAGATAGCCATCGTCATTTAAGACCATGCTGGTTATGTCTTTTGTAGCGAACATCAACACGTCGCTGCTGTGCAGGTATGAGATCCAGCCTTCAGCGTAGTCATCGGTGTCACCGAATCGAATGATCCCCGCCTCGGTATTCGGGGTGAGGAAATTCAGACAGGCGGAGTCATCATTCTCAACGAGCACGATCGATTCGTTCGAAGGTGTGGGTGCTCCAGAGGGACCATCGTAGACATGTAGCCTTCTCAGGGGTGTGGTGGTGCCGATGCCCACATCGCCAACCTCATGATAGATATCGTCCCCATCGATGGTCCAATCGTTGTCTGTCGTACCGCTGATCCCGGTCAGGTTGGAGCCGTCGCCGTAGTAGGTGGTGGCGCTGATCGCGCCGTCGACCTCCAGGGGATAGGAGGGAATGGTGGTCCCGATGCCCACATGCCCGTCTCCGGCGAGCACTGTCAGGCGAAAGTTCTCATTGGTGACCAGGTGCAGGGGAGACGACGACGAGGTGCCGATCCGGAACTCTGACTCCGACTTGATATCGGCATTGCTGCCGCCGCTGGTGAACAGGATGTCGTCGCCGACGACCGCCCCGATGGTCAGCGGGGCCGTGGGAGTCGTCGTGCCGATGCCCACCGGGCCGGCCGCATGATAGATGGTATCACCGCTGATGGTCCAATCGGCGTCGGCGCTGCCGCTGATCCCGGTCAGGTTGGAGCCGTCGCCATAGAAGGCGCTGGCGCCGACCGTGCCGTCGACGTCCAGGGTGTAAGCCGGGCTGTCGGTGCCGATGCCGACCTTGCCGGCCGTGCGGTAGATATCATCCCCATCCACGATCCAGGCGCTGATCCCGGAGCAGACGTCGGCCGTGTCGGCGTGGACGGCCTGCTGGGCCTGGACCGCGTTGTAGGCCAGGTCCGCGGTGGTGGCCTGGTCGGCGGTGGCGGCGTGATTCGCCTCCCCGGCCATCTGGCTGTAAGCCATGCTGGCCAGCGGTTTGCGGGGGGAGAGGACCTCGGTTCCAACCTCGGTTTGCAACCAGAGTTCGGAACCGTCGAATAGACCCGTCGGAAAAGCATCCATACTGCCCAGCAGGACCTGGAACAGACCGCCCTGGACCTCCACGGCGGGATGGGTCTCCGACCACAGTTCGGTCCCCTTGGTCTCGGAGTCGAACAGCCGGAAGGTCATCTCCAGGGTGGCGGTGACGGCCGAGGAGTCGGCGGCGCTGGCCAGGTGGCCCTGGTAATTGAGCTGTTCGGGGACCGATTTGGAGTGGATCAGGCTGCGGCTGTGGCCATTCAGAGCGGAGGCTTGCTGACCGGCCAAGCTCAGAGTTGCCGGGATCAGAACGGTGACCAGTAAGATCAGAACGATGGGATAAGATCGATTTCTCACGCTCATGAAGTCCTCCTAAAAGGGTAAAGAGTGGATGTCTTGCTCTTCCTTTCACTTCCCCTGTCCGGGTCGATGACCTCCTTGGTGGCGGTGATAGTCCCGTGGACGTTATCGTTTCTCCAGAGCTTCGATTCTTGATTTCAGCAGATCGTTCTCCTCCGACAGCTCCTTGACCGCCTCGATGAGCACCGGGATGATCTCGTCGTAGGCCACGGCCTTATCGCCTCTGGAGTCCTCCTTGACGCTCTTGGGAAGGACCTTTTCGAGCTCCTGGGCGATGACGCCGTAGTGACGGCCCTCGGAGAATCCTCTGTCGGGGTACTCACCGGTGTTCCAGATGAAGGACACACCCCGCATATCACACACCTTTTCCAGTGGATCCTCCACCGCCCTGATGTCACGTTTGTATCTTCCATCCGAGCTGGACCAGCTTCCCGTACAGTAAGCGCTTCCGCTCACATAGAGACGGTACCCGTCGGGCAGGTCATATCCCATCTTGACGTTGCCGTAGTAGAACTCGATATCCCCGTGATAGGTCCTCAGGGATGGACCGCTGAGCTCGTTGTTGGCAGATAATGCCGGGTGTGTTGATGAGTAGCAGCTTGCGCCAATGCCTGTTTCATCGCCCCCTACGACGGTGAGCTGGGAGCCGGCGAACTCGGTTCCGATGGCCACATTGCCGTTACTCTGCCAGACCATCCGGCGGTAATCGAAGGTGCCGAATCCCCGCGACCACAGGCTCAGGTTATCATCGTCGCCCTCGTACTGCAGCTCGAAACCATAGGGCTCGGAGCCGTCCATTTCATAGAGCTGCAGGCTGCTCTCGGAGTTGTTGTCGGCCGCGATACGCAGCGATGGGGTGGCCAGGCGGATATCCAGATCCTCCACCGGATCGGTGGTCCCTATGCCGATCGGATCGGGGAAGTAGTTGGCCGTCGCCCCATAGCCCCAGGTGAAATAGGAATCAGCTCCAGGGCTGCTCACTCTGACGGCCTCCAGGCCGTCGGCCTTGAGGGCTACTCCTCCTCCGCCGCCGAGATCGGCGTTGACATATCCGGAGACGTCGAGGGGCGCACTCGGACTGGTCTTGCCGATGCCCACCCGGCCGGTCGAGAAATCGCCGGAGATCAAGGCCGCGTCTTTGGCGGAGCTGTTGGCGATGTAAAGTTTATCGGAGCCGGTCTCATAGTAGCCTGCCTTACAGCCGATGAACACGTTGCCGGTACCGGTGATGTTAGAATAGCCGGCGTGTCGTCCCAGGTATGTGTTTTGAGAGCCGGCGGTATTCTTATAGCCGGCAGCGGAGCCCAGGAAGGTGTTTTCAGAGCCATCGTTATTAGAGTATCCTGCTGCCTGACCCAGGTATGTGCTGGACCCGCCGGTGGTGTTGGAGTAGCCGGCCCGCCGCCCCACGAACACGTTGTCATTGCCTTGGTTGTTCTGTCCGGCGGAAGCGCCAACAAAGGTCACCCATCCTCCTGTGTTGTTCCCTCCGGCGCCCGCTCCGACGAAGACATTCTGCAAGCCCTCGGTGGAGAGCACGGTGGTTCCCCCGATCTTATACAGGGAGTCGGTGTTGACATCTCCGTTGACATCGAGTTTGGCTGCCGGGCTGATCGTGCCGATGCCCACGTTGCCGCTTGACTCCAGAATGGTCACCTGGTCTGTGCTTCCATCGGCGCTCAGATACAGCCTTTCGTCGTCATCGTTCTTTTCCAGGTAGCCCGTCCGATGTGTATCGGCGTATAACGAAATGAGGTTGCTGACGTCGTCGTGCTCGATCTTCACCTCTGTGTTGCCCTCGGAATCGACATGCAATTTGGCGACCGGGCTGGCCGTTCCGATGCCCACGTTGCCGGTGAAATGATAGACATCGTCTCCACTGATGGTCCAGTCGTTGTCCGTGGTTCCCGAGATGCCGGTGAGGTTCGATCCGTCGCCATAGTAAGCGGCGGCATGAACGTTCCCGCTGACATCGAGCGGGTAGGCCGGGCTGGCCGTACCGATGCCCACGTTGCCCGTCTCCCGGTAGACATCATCGCCGCTGACCGTCCAGGCGGCCACGGAAGGGCTGTAGGCCGCCGTGTCGGCATGGACGGCGTGCTGCGCCTCGACCGCATTGTAGGCCTGGTCGGCGGTGGTGGCTTCGTCGGCAGTGACGGCGTGCGCGGCCTCTCCGGCCATCCGGCTGTAGGCCACGCTGACCAGCTGTTTGCGGGGTGCAAGGATCTCCATTCCGGCCTCCGTCTGGAGCCACATGTCAGAGCCATCGAACAGACCGTCCGGAAAGACCGTGACACTGCCCAGCAGGACTTGAAAGAGACCGTTATTGATCTCTATAGCAGGATGAGTCTCCGACCACAGCTCGACGCCTTTTTCCTCGGAGTCATACAGCCGGAAGGTCATCTCCAGAGTGGCGGTGACGGCCGAGGAATCGGACGCGCTGGCCAGAAAACCTTGGTAGTTCAGCTGGGCGGGAACGGACTTGGAGATTTCTAGAATGTGGGTGTGCTCGCTAAGGCCGGTACTATTCTTCGCTGATATCACTGAAGGCGCATAAAGCAGTCCGCAAGAAAAGACGGCCAGAGCCACGAGTGCTATTGACATTCTGCTTCTCATTAGATACCTCCCCATGAGAGGGTGTAAGTTCTCACTACTTATTCGCGTCCTCAAGTTCCGTTATTCTTTCTTCCAATGCAAGAATATAAAGATACGCCTCCTCCAATTTTTCCAGCATCAGGCGGTTGTGCTCGAACAGCATGATGCCATCTTCTCTGACCTGTTCTGCCGAGGGCATGCTGGGCAGATGCTTGTTCTGAGCCACATAATCTCTCAGCTGAGGCAGGGCCATCAAATCGTAATCCGGCTCAAAAACGTAGTCGGGATGGTTATATGAACTCCCGTTCCGGCGGATCTCGCCGGTGGTGTTGATGTCGCCGGCCACGTCCAGCTTGTAGTTCGGTGTCTGCATCCCGATGCCTACCTTGCCGGTCGTATCGATGACCACGTCATTGCTGCTGGCCGATCTTCTGAAGGTCAGGTTGTCGTTAAATGCCGTCATGCCCACGAACCATTTCTCTGTGTCCTCCCTGTCCAGCCGCAATCCGGCATAGTGACGGTTCCCCCTCTGGTCGATCTTGATCAGAGCCAGGTCATCGGGCTCGCTCTGAACTTCCAACTTTGTGTCGGGGCTCAGTGTCCCCAGGCCGATATGGCCGGTGGAGAAGTCGCCGTAGATGAGAACATCGTCGGAGCCTGAACCATTGGCGATGTACAGCTTTTCCGAGCCGGTCTCCAAGAGTCCGGCCGAATAACCCAGAAAAACGCTATGGGATCCCTGGTTATAGGCACCGGCATAACTTCCGATGAAGGTGTTGTCGCTGCCGGTGGCGTTGTTCAAGCCGGCTTGAGTTCCGAAACAGGCGTTGTAATGGCCTGTATTGTTGACCTTGCCTGTGCTCGCACCGACGAAGGTATTGTAGACACCTGAGGTGTTTGACTCGCCCGCCTCCGAACCTATGAATGTATTACCCCCGGATTGATTGGCATACCCCGCGCCGGCTCCGACAAACGTGCAGGACACGCCTTGGTTGTTATAACCAGCGCTGTCTCCCACAAAGGTTCCATAATTTCCGGTGTTGTTTGCTCCAGCCCCTTTGCCCACGGAGAGATTTTTTAGACCCCAGGCAGTGAGTACAGGAGTACTCTTTATCAGGTAGGTGGAGTCGGCGCTGATGCCTCCGTTAACGCTCACATCGCCCTCGAAGAATCCGGCCCAGAAGGGACCGCCCAAATGAGCCGAGTTACCGCTGAGAGCGTTCTTGCCGTAGACCCCGTACCCGGTGATGCTTTCACCGTACACGCCATAATTGATGCCGACCTTGCTGGGTGTTTCCAGACCCCCGCCGAGATAGCCGAAATTGCCGCTGTGTGCATTCTGACCATACACACCATAGCCATCCGAAACATCGGTCGCGCCCGTGACGCCGAAGATCTCCGCGTAACCTTCCGTGGAAGTGGCGTATCCGCACACTCCGGCCCCGCCCACATCAGCGGCATCCACCGATCCGAATATGCCGTACATGGAGCCGAACGTGGGGGAGGTGGAGCGATAGGCATGGGCATAGATGGCCGCGTGGTTGTGCCCGTCGCAGTCCTGCACCACATGGAGCTTGTTGGAGGTGTCGCTCTCGGCAGTGCCGATGCCCACCGTGCCGGCGATGTGGTAGACGTCTTCTCCGTCGATGGTCCAGTCGTTATCCGTGGTGCCGGAGATGCCGGTGAGGTTGGAGCCGTCGCCGTAATAGGTGGCGGCGTTGACCGCTCCGGCGACATCGAGCGGCTGAGAGGGTGTCGTCGTGCCGATCCCGACCATCCCGGTCTCCCGGTAAACATCATCGCCATTGACGGTCCAGGGGTTGGTGGAAGGACTGTAGGCCGCGGTGTCAGCGTGGACGGCGTGCTCGGCCTGATCGGCCCAGTCGGACGAGTCGGCGTGCTGCGCCGCGACTGCATTGTAAGCCAGGCCGGCCGTGGTGGCGTTGTCGGCGGTGGAAGCGTGTTCGGCCTCTCCGGCCATTCGGCTGTAGGCCACGCTGACCAGAGGTTTGCGGGGCGCCAGGACCTCCGGGCCGACCTCGGTCTGCAGCCACAGCTCGGAGGCGTCAAAAAGCCCCCCGGGAAATGGCGTCACGCTGCCCAGCAGGACCTGGAACAGGCCGCCGCTGATCTCCACGACCGGATGCGTCTCGGACCACAGCTCGGCGCCTTTAGTCTCGGAATCGAACAGCCGGAAGGTCATCTCCAGGATGGCGGTGACCGCCGAGGAGTCGGCAGCGTTGGCCAGATAGCCCTGATAGTTGAGTCGGTCCGGGACAGACTTCGATAGACCGATGGAATGGGTCCTTTCGAAGAGATCGCCATCAGTTTCCATGGCCGCTGCCGGAATGCTGCAAAGGAGACAGCTCAGTAGAACGATAGACATCCGATTCCCGAAGAAATGATGACCTTTCATCGTTCCTCCCGTTTGGTTCTCCGCCGGTCACGGCAGGTCCACTGTGATCCATTAGCTCTATGAACCGTTAAACAACTGTAACAACTGTTATGTGTTTTTATCGCCGGCTGACAGCATAATCGACGCTTTTTTCCTCCGGCTGGCCGTACGCCTGCGAATGTAGATAGCGGCCCCGTTCCTCGGGCGGTTTGTCCTCTTCCACCGGGATGCGGTGTAGATTGGCATAGGGGTCCTGGCGGATGCCGGTGACCTGCCAGGAGACCTCCATGCCGGGCTCGCCGCCGGCGATGGCGAAGCGGTTGCCGGAGATCTTCTCGGAGATATACACCGGAGCGAAGCCGCCGACGCAGGTCAGCTGGTAGCGAAAATCCCGGTTCAGGGCACCGAACCAATCGGGCAGGTCCACTTGTGCTTCTCCTTTTTCGTTCAGAACGACATTGCCATTATAGATATTCATCATATCCGGGGATTCCACGAAGGAGTGATGCAGGTATTTGTTCTCTGGATCCAGGGGATGATCGATCTTGAATTCGCCGGAGCCCTTGGAGAGGTTGCCGGCCACCCACAGGTTGCCCCCCACATTCAGGTTGCCTTCCACGTGCCCTGCCAGACTCAGATTGTTGGACACTGTGAGATCGTGAAACACGCTGAGATCGCCTGTCACGTCTACTTTCCCGTCGAAAAAACCGGCCCAGGAGGTTGGACTGCCTGCCCAGCCGAATATGGCCATTGAGGCGGAGCCGATGTGGCCGCTGTTGCCGCTGGCCTCATGCTTTCCATACACGCCGTGGTTCTCGTTTCCGAGATAGCCCCAGTTGCCATTGCTATGGATCCCATACGCGCCTTGATAGCTGCCTCCGAGCATGCCGATATTACCGTTGCTGTTCTGTCCATAAACGCTTTGATCGCTGCCGCCGAGATGGCCGAAGTTGCCGCTGCTGTGCTGACCATACGCGCCGGCGTCGTAACTGCCATTGCCACCGAGAAAACCGTAGTTTCCGCTGCTGCTGTTGTACCCGTATGTCCCATAGTAGATACTGCCCAGCGCGCCCCAGTTTCCGCTGCCGCCATGCTCACCATAGGCGCCGTAATCCAGGGAGCTGCCTCCGAAGAAGCCTAAGTTCCCGTTGCTGTCGTTGTAACCGAACGCGCCATGGTCACTGAAACCCAGTGTTCCATAGTTGCCGTTATTATGTTCTCCATAAACGCCCGTGCTGCTGCTTCCCAGGGATCCCCAGTTCCCGCTGGTGTGCTCACCGTAAGCGCCGAGATCCGAGTCAGCCAGATAGCCGAGGTTCCCGCCGTGATGGAGGCCATACACACCATACTCGGCGCTGCCGATGACGCCTCCGTTGCCGTTGTTGTGTTCGCCATAGACTCCATAGCTGGTCGTGGCCAGGTCGCCCATGTTCCCGTTGCTGTTCGCGGCCTCGACCCCTTTGCCGGGAGTACCCAGCCGGCAGAAGTCGCCGCTGCTGCTTTGTCCATACACGCCCTCGCCGGAGCCGCCGAGGTTGCCGAAGTGGCCGGCGGCGTTCTCGCCGTAAACGGCTTCCCCGTCGCCGCCCAGCCAGCCGAAGTTGCTGCTGCTGCTGTTGGAGCCGTATACGCCCTTGCCGCTTGCGCTAGCTGCGGTGCCTCCGACGCCATAGTCGTTGCTCCCCTCGCCGCCCAGAAAACCCTCGTTACCGGTGGTGGCGTTATAGCCGTAAACGCCTTCAAAGCGGTAACCGATGCCGCCCTTGTTGCCGCTCGCCTTATCCTCACCATAAATGCCGCAGACGGCGACCACATCGCCCGGGGTATAGCCCTCAACGCCCGCGTTGAGACCGCCCAGGACGCCTTCGTTGCCGTTGCCGTCGTATTGGCCATAGGCGCCGTAGTCACTGCTGCCCAGATGGCCCTCGTTCCCCCCGCTGGACTTCCCGTACACCGCATAGTTCGCGCTGCCCAGGGAGCCCTCATGACCCTTACTATCTACCACATGAAGCCGGGCGGTCGGGCTGGCCATGCCCACGCCCACGTTGCCGGCGGAGTAGTGGATGTTGTTTCCGGAATTGCTCCAGTACGAGTCGCTGGAGGTGCCGATGGGGGTTCCGTCGATAGTGAACCCGTCGGCGTCTACAGTTCCAGCCACCTCCAACTTGACCGACGGCGTGGCTGTGCCGATACCCACATTGCCCGTCTCCCGGTAGACGTCGTTCCCGGAGACGGTCCAGGGAGTTGTTCCCGGGCTGTAGTCGGCGGTGTCGGCGCGGGCCGAATGTCCCGCCTCTGTCGCATAATTTGCTGTCAGGGCATGCTCTGCCTCGGCGGCCAGCTGGCTGTAGGCCACGCTGACGATGGTCTTGCGGGGGCTAAAGATCTCGCTGCCCACCTCCATCTGCAGATAGAGGATCGATCCATCGAAGAGATCGGCCGGAAATGGCGTCACGCTGCCCAGCAGGAGTGTGAAACCGCCGTTGTTGACCACCACGGCCGGATGGGTCTCGGACCACAGCTGGGTACCCCCCTCGGCGGAGTCGAACAGCCGGAAGGTCATCGCCAGGGTCTCGTTGACCGCCCCGGAATCGGCCGTGGCCAGATAGCCCTGGTAGTTCAGCAGGGCGGGGACGGACTTGTCGGAGCCATCACCGTTCACATGGCTGGATAAGTCCGAAGCTTTCCGCTCAGCGGATACCGGAATAGCCGGGAAAAATCCGGTAACGAGAGACGACAGGGCCACCAGCGCAGCCATCATCATGATTTGCACACGCTTCATGATTTACTCCCCCTTCTTCACTCTCGATTCAGGCCCTTGCCTTTGCCTCCTGCTCCGAGGCTCCAGATCATCGGAGGATCTTTCCCTCAACTGTTGGTGGATTTGCTCATCCAGCTTGTGACGGCGAAGGTCGACAACCTGCTTGACCTCTGAATCCAAAGGAGCCAGATGATCCAGATTCAGAACGTGTCTTTCCGGGCGGGTCCTGATATCATGCTTTGCCCCCTGTCTCTCCGCCCTTTCCCTGCTCCGGCGCATCATCTCCGGGTCGCGGATCCATTCCACATTTCTCTCGTCCGGCAAACCGTAGGCATCCGGGTGCATGTAGTAACCTCGCTCCTCCGGGGGCTTTTCCTCCTCCACCGGGACGCGCCGGGCATTGGCCAGGGGGTCCTGGCGGATGCCGGTGACCTGCCAGGAGACCTTCGTGCCTGCTGTCCCGCCGGCGATTTTGAAACGGTTGCCGGAGATCTCCTGTTCGATATACACCGGCGCGAAGCCGCCGATGCAGGTGAGCTGATAACGGAAATCCTTATTTAGGGCTTCGAACCAATCGGGCAGCTCCACCCAAGCCTGGCCGTCTGTGCCTAGAACAGCATTGCCGTTATACACATTCATCATATCCGGCGATTCCACAAAAGAGTGGTACAGATACATATTCTCCGGGTCCAGTGGGTGGTCGATCTTGAATGAGCCGGTGCCCTTGGAGAGATGATTGGTGACATAGGCATCGCCGACGAAATATCCAGCATAGCCGGAACTTTGATTGCCCTTTACGGCAGCTTGCGAGCCGCCGAGGTAGCCGTTGTTGCCGTTGCTGTGGGCACCATAAACACCTTGATTGTCGCTGCCGATGTAGCCGGAGTTGCCGCTGGTGAAGTTTTCGCCATAGACGCCGACGTCATTACGGCCCAGGCAGCCGTTGTTCCCGTTTGCGTTGATGCCCTGCACGCCGCAGCTGATGTCGCCGAGAGTGCCCTCGTTCTCATTGTTGTGCACGCCATAAACGCCCTTGTCTCCGGCGCCGAGGACTCCCAGATGGTTGTTGTTGTTCAAACCCCAGGCCCCGTAGTCGGTGTTGCCCAGGCCGCCCTTGTTATCGTTGTTATTCTGGCCGTAGGCGCCGTTGTTGCTGTCGCCCAGATTGCCCCAGTTTCCGTTGCCCTTTCGGCCGTAGGCGCCGACCCCGCCGCCCAGATATCCGTAATGGCCGGCACTGTTCCGGCCATAGGCGCCATAGTCACTGTTGCCGAAATAACCAAAGTTGCCGCTGTTATGGTAAGCATACACGGCGTGATTGTTTTCGCCCAAGGAGGCGAAGTTGCCGTTGGTGTTGTGGCCATAGGCACCGACTAAAGAACCTCCCAGCAGGCCATAGGTCCCGTTGCTGTGCTCCCCATAGGCGCCTTGGTCACTGCTGCCCAGGTGCCCGAAATTACCACTGCTCCCGTGCATGCCGTAGGCGCCGTGATCGTCGCTGGCCAGCCTTCCCAGGGTGCTGTTGGCATTCGATCCGGTCACTCCCGAGTTTAGGGTGCCCAGGCGGCCGATATTGCCGCTGTTGTTGTTGATGCCCAGCACCCCCTGGTTGGGGCTATCGGTCCAGCCCTCCACGCCGCTGGTGGCGCATCCCACGTAGCCGTAGTTGCCGGTGCTCCCATGGAGACCATAGACGCCCTGATCCTCGGTGCCCAGCTGCCCTAAAGTACCGGCGCTATTCTCGCCGCTTGCTCCCGATCCCAGAGTGCCCAGGCGGCCCAGGTTGCCGCTGGTATGATTGTGACCCAGCACGGCCTGGTTGAGGCTGTTGGAGTGGCCCTCCACGCCGCCATATAAGCTGCCCAGGACACCGTAGTTGCCGGAGGCTGTGCTGTGGCCGTAAGCACCATAATCCTCGCTGGCCAGGTAGCCGTAGTTGCTGCTGGCCGGGTGGCTGCCGTAGACGCCGTATTGGTTGTCGCCGAGGGCGCCCCAGTTGCCGCTGGAGTTATGGCCTCCATAGGCGCCATAGCCCTCGGAAGAGAAGGCTATGCCGTAGACACCGCAGTTGCGGCCTCCTTCTCCGCCCAGCACTCCGTAATTTTCGGTGCTGGCATTGTAGCCGTATACGCCCATCTCGGCGGAGCACAGGTGGCTGATGTTGCCGCCGCTGTGTTGGGCATATAGCGCATAGTTGTCGGTGCAGATCTGCACATCATGGCTTTTACCGCTCACCACCTGGAGCTTGGCGGTCGGGCTGGAGGTTCCCACCCCCACATTGCCCGAGGGAAAGGCGATATCGCTCTGATTGAGATTCCAGTATGAATCCGTCGAGGTACCCACCGGCGTGCCGTTGATGGTCAGGCCGTCGGCGTCCACGGTGCCGATGACCTCCAGCTCCGCCGTCGGGCTGGCCGTGCCGATGCCCACGTTGCCCGTCAGACGGTAGACGTCGTCTCCAGAGACGGACCAGGGGTTGGTTCCCGGGCTGTAGGCGGCGGTGTCGGCGCGCGACGCGTGCCCTGCCTCGGTGGCATAGTCGGCCGTCGCGGCGTGATCTGCCTCGTCGGCCATCTGGCTGTAAGCCACGCTGACGATAGCCTTGCGGGGGCTAAGCACCTCGCTGGCTACCTCCGTCTGCAGCCACAGAGTGGGGCCAGCGAACAAGCCAGCCGAAAAAGGCGTGACACTGCCCAGCAACACCTGGAACTGCCCGTTGCTGACCTCGACCGTCGAATGTGTCTCGGACCACAGCTCCACTCCCTTGGCCTCCGAGTCGAACAACCGGAAGGTCATCCCCAGAGTCTCGCTGACTGCTCCGGAGTCAGCGGTGGCCAGGAAACCCTGGTAGTTCAGCAGAGCTGGAACTGCTTTGGAAAAGGTTGAAATGCGCTCCAAAATCTCGGATTCCACATTATTCCGGGCCTCGACCGTCGTCATAGAGAAGGGCAAGAAGATCAGGGCGGTCAGGGCCACGAGAAGGACCAGATATCCGGTTCTCATGGCGCACCTCCTGAAAGGGGTGGGATAAAGGAGTGCGGAAAGGAAAACAGAGGATGGGCTTCGTTATCAGAAAGGATAGAAATATTCCGCCCCCATTCTATCACTACTGATCAACTATGTCAAGAAAAAAAATCGAATAAAAAAGGGCGCAGCTGGCTGCGCCCTCATTGATTTGGATCAGGCGATTCTTATTTGACCGTTTCGAGCGGTGAACGGTCCGGTGAACTCAGATCTTCACCACCTTCTCCGGAGCACAGAAGTACGATCCTCCCAGATGATGAATCGTCCTGGCATCTTCCCGATCCACCTGCCAGATCTCATCCCAAAGCCCTTCTGCCGCGCTGGCGGCCACCACCTGACCCAGGAACAGGGTGTGATCACCAGCGGTGACCTCCTTGACCACCCGGCACTCCAGGTGGCCGATGCACTCGGCGACCAGGGGAGCGCTCAGAACCTGAGCCGGTTCCCGGGTCAGGCCGGCCGAGGCGAACTTGTCCCCGTCCCTTCCGGAGACGGTGCCGCAGTGCACAGTTTCTTTAAGCAGGCAGAAAGGCGGGACGTTGATGACGAACTCACCGCTTTGGGAGATGATGTCGTGCGAGTAACGCTGCGGAGCCACACTGATCACGGCCATCGGCGGCGAGCTGCTCACCGGGCTCTGCCAGGCCAGAGTGATGATGCTTTCCTTCTCCTGATGGCGGGAGGTCACCAGGATGGTGCAGCCGTCATTGATCAGGCGGTTGGCCCGCTTCAGGGGGATGGATTTCTTTTTCATGAGAAGGCCTTTCGTTAAAACCTGTCGAATGGAACCCGGTTCCGGCCGTTCTTTCCTGACGCGGTCCAGTTTCCTCGATTTATCCCAGCATCCTTTTTACCAGCCGGTAGAAGAACTTCGTCGCCAGCAGCAGATTGGCCTGGCTGATGCGCTCGTTGCGGCCGTGGACGATGCTGAGCATCTCGGACAGGGACAGGTCCGGTTTGAGGGGCAGAAATCCATAGGCCGGGATGCCCTTCTGGCGGAAGAAGCGGGAGTCGGTGCCGCCGCTGACCATGTAGGGAACGAATCCGCATCCAGGATCCAACTCCGTCATGGTCTCGGCGATGCCCTCGTAGAGGCCGGTGTCCTGCGGCGAGACCGATCCCTGATCAGCCTGAATCGGCTCGATGTCCACCTTGTCCGCTCCGCCGACCGTCTCGGTGATCGTCCGGCGGAGATCCTCGATGGTCTGTCCGGGCAGCAGCCGGCAGTCGATAACCGCCTCGCAGCGCTCCGGGATGATATTCTCCTTGGTCCCGGACCGGATCATGGTGGGGGCGATGCTCAATCTGACCAGGGTGTTGATCTCGGCGGCCACCCGGGGATAGTTCTTCTGTAACGTCTCCAAAAATTCATCATCGACGGTGAAATCGTCCTGTTGGGGCTGGCCCACCGCGGCCAGCCGGACCCGAAGGTACTGCGACACGATCTCCGACTGGCTGATCGGCGTTCTCAGGGTGCCCAGGGCGGACAGGTAGGCGGACATCTTCAGCAGGGCGTTGTCGGGGTGGGGCATGCTGGCGTGACCCGGGGTGCCGCGGGTGATCAGCCGGGTCCAGAAGACGCCTTTCTCGGCTACCTGGATGGTGTAGATGTTCCGCCCATCCACCGGCAGGGCGTGGCCGCCGCCCTCGTTGACCACCCAGTCCACCGCGACCAGCTCGGGCCGGTTTTCGGTCACCCAGCCGGCCCCCATGTCGCCGCCCTTCTCCTCATCGGCCCACAGGGCCAGTACCAGGTCCCCCTGAGGCCGGAAGCCCTCTCGAAGCAGCAGGCAGAGGGCCACCACCTCCGGGGCCACCATTCCCTTGCAATCCCAGGCGCCCCGGCCCCAGACGAAACCGTCCTTGTCCACCCCGTCGAAGGGGGGATGTTCCCAGCCCTCGGTTTCGGCCGGGACGACGTCGAGATGGGACATCAGCATGAGGGATTTTTTCTTGCCGCTTCCCGGCACCCGGGCGATCAGGCTGCCCCGCCCGGGGGCTGATTCGACGATCTCCGAGGGCAATCCCTCAGCTTTCAGAAGATCACTGACGTATTCGGCCGCGGCCGTCTCGTTGCCCGGCGGATTGGAGGTGTCGATCCGGATGAGCTCCGAGAGCAGCCAGGTGACTTCCTTTTGGACGTTATTGTCATCGAAGGTGGGCACGGAGAGCTCCTCTGAGGAATGGGGTAAAAAAAGCCTTACAGTATTCTCCTGTTACTCCGGCGAGGTCAGCAGGATAAAATCGGGGTCATACCACAGCGTCTCCAGGTCGAAGTCGGTCCGGGCCTGTCGGCGCCGGACAAAACCTTCGGCGCAGGCGGCCCGCAACCAGCGCAGGGCGTCGCCTTTGCGGCCCTGGATGGCGTGGATGCAGGCCAGATCATATTTCGCCCGGGGATAGGGAAACGTGTCCACCGCCCGGAGCCCGAGCTGGACGGCTTCCTCGCCCCGGCCCAGCCGGCTGAGCAGGATGCCCAGCGTTCCCAGATCCTCCGGCGGCACCTTCTGCGGATCTTCCCCGCCCAGGACATCCACCAGGAGTTCCCACAGCTCGGTGGAATTGCTCCGGTTGCCGCGCAGTTCATGGGCCAGGGCGGCGTGATAAAGAAAATCCCAGTTGAACTCCTCCGTGCAGGCTGCCTCCAGATCGGCCACGGCCTGCCAGTAACGCTGGTGGCGCAGGGAGATCAGTCCGCGAAGATAGTGCGCCATGGCTTCATCGCCGGACAGGCGAAGCGCTTTCTCGGCCAGGATCTCAGCCCGGTTGATCTGCTGCATGCGGAAACGGGCCAACCCGATCATGGCCAGGGCCCGGGCATCATCTGTGGCCTCCTGTTCCACCTGCTGGGTCACCTCTTCCAGACGGGCCGGCTGGGCCGCCTCGAAGTGCAGCAGGGCCAGGGTCATGTTCTCGTCGATCCACCAGTAGCGATTACCGAGACGGTCGGAATAGAGCGACAGTTCGTTCTCCAGCGCCTCGATGGCCTCCTCAAGACGGCCCGTGATCTGATACGCCAGAGCCAGCTGCCCCCATCCCAGGATTCTTCTCAATGCAGGGATTCCATCGGACCGGATATAGGTCTGCAGCTCCTCGACGGCCTCCGTCCAGCGCCCCTGATGAATCAGCAGACGGCTGAGGGTCAACGGCACGCCCTGATTCCAGGCATAGTCGCGGTCCTCCTCAACCAGTCTCTGCAGTCTGGACACGGCTCCGTCCAGATCATTATCCACCATCCACATTCGCCACCCTGATGCATAGAGCCGCTCCCATTCCGGAAGGCGTTCGGGAAATTTCAAGGCCTGAATGAGGGCCTCCTCGGGGAACTCCATGGGGATATCCAGAGCCTGGGCCTGATCGGTGACCTTGGCCCTGAGGAAATGCGCCCGGGCGAATCCGCTGTCGGTGGCCACGGCCAGGGTCAGATGATCGCCCGCCCGCGGCAGGGAGTTCTCATCGGACAGGACATAATCCTCCATGGCCATGAGAAAATGCCGGTAGGCCGCCAGCGAGGTCGTGATCGAGGCCGAGGTGGGACGAAGAGCCGGCTGTTGTTTCCACTCCAAGGCCGTGACCAGCCCCTCGACCAGGCGGTCGGAGGCGTCAAAGATGCCGGCCGGGCTGTCGATGGTGGTCTCATCCCGGTGCAGAACGCTCTCTCCGTCACCTCCCACCAGCTGCAGGCGGACCACGAAGGATCCATCCTGTGACAGGAGCTCTCCGGTGATCACCGACCGGGCGCCGAACAGCTCGACCGCCTCACGGGACTCGACCGTCACGCCGCCCTGGAGAGACAGGGGGCCAACCCGCTCCAAAAACTGTTCCAGCTGAATCGCCCGCAGAGGGGGATAGGCACTCAGCCCGGTGGCCAGCAGGTCCGCCAGTCCGGTGCTCAGCCATTGCCAGTCCTCCCTGGCCTGCCGGGTGTCAAAAGGAATCACCGCCACGGGGCTGATCTCCGCCCCGGTCAGACTTAAGACTCCGGTCTTGCCCGCCTGCCAGGGACGCCAGATGAACAGGAGAATGATCATGACCATCGCGATGGCCGTCAGCAGAAAGGTCGTTTTCCTGGTCATATTCGATTCCCGGAAAGAAAAAAGCCCACACCCCTCTCTACTCTTCGGGTGTGAGCTTGTCTTCCGCCGTTCGCAGAGCGAGAACGGACGGGAGGGCCGCCGTGGCGTTTTGGTTCAATGTCCATAGTGGTTTTTAGAGAATCTTGATGGCCACCAGCGTCATGTCGTCCTGCTGCTGTATGTCTCCGGTGAAAGCCTTCACCTGGGATACGATTTTTTCCAGAAGGGCCTCAGGATCGAGCCCTCCGTGTTCGCCGAGCAGCTCCATCAGCCGCTCCTCGCCGAACTCCTCCTCCCGGTCGTTCATCGCCTCGGTGATGCCGTCGGAGAACATCACCAGGAGGTCTCCGGAGTTCAGCCGGACGATCTCATCCTCAAAGGGCACCTCGGACATCATGCCCAGGACGATACCCCCGGTCTCCAGCCGCTGACAGCAGTCGCCCTTGCTCAGCAGCATGGGCGCGTTATGGCCGGCATTGGTGCAGGTAAAGGTCTTCTCCTCCATGTCCAGGATGCCGTAGAACAGTGTGGCGTATTTATCCGAGGCGGTGCTCTTGTGCAGGGCGGTGTTGGCCTCGGTGATGCAGTGCCCCGGAGAGCCGGAGGAGAGGGCCTGGACCCGGAGGGTGGCCTGGATATTGGACATCAGCAGCGAGGCCGGCACGCCCTTGCCGGAGACATCGGCGATGACCACCCCGAGGCGCTTCGGCCCCATGGGAATGAAGTCGAAGTAGTCGCCGCCCACCTCCCGGGCCGGGTAACTCAGCCCGGCGATGCTGGCTCCCGGGATGTCGGGATTTTCCTTGGGCAGCAGGCTCTGCTGGATGTCCCGGGCCATCTGCAGCTCGTGCTCCATCTGCTGCAGCCGCTTCTCCTCCTCGTACAGGCGGGCGTTCTCCAGGACCTGGGCCGACTGGGTGGCGATGATGCCCACCAGGCGCTCGTCTTCCCGGGTGAAGGGGCCCTCCTTCTTGTTGATCAGATTGATCACCCCGATCATGCGGTCTTTGACCTTCAGGGGAACGCTGAGCACCGAGCGGATCTGGACGCTTTCCACCTTCACGCCCCGAAAGCGCTCGTCGGTGGAAAAATCCTCGATCAACAGGGGCTTCTGGTTCTTGAGCATCCAGCCGGTCAGGCTGACCCCCAGCCGATAGGGGATCCCCTCGCTGGAGGCGTCCATACCCCGGATCAGCGTCTTCATCGGCGAGGCGGCTTTCTCGGTGATCATCATGATGGCGCCCTGCTCGACCCCGATGGCCTTGATCGATTCCTGGACGATGAGATTCATGATCTGGTCGGTCGACATAGTCGAATCGATGGCCGCGGCCAGCTCGTTGAGAATGGTCAGCTCGGTCACCGCCCGCTTGAGCCGCAGGTTTTCTTGTTCCAGTGAAGAGGCGTTGCCTGTTTCATCGGGTACGGTCATAGCATGCTCCCCGGGCGAGATGGGTGGGCGTCCTGATGCTCGGAATCGATCATCCGGCCGCCGGCTACAATTTCGTGGTCCGTTCCTTGAAGGTGATGCCCAGCGCCTCCAGCTCCTTGAGCACCGGCTCGTAGATCTCCGGCAGCACCGGGATGTACACGCCGGTGGCCTTGATCTCCCCGTGCAGGACCATCTTGGCGGCCACCGCGGCCGGCAGGCTGACCGTCCGGGACATGGCCGAGTCGCCATTGGGGATGCCGAAATCGACCAGGGTGGAGGTGATCTTCTCCCGGGCCGGCAGCTCGGGATACTCGGCGATGAACTCATGGTGCAGGATGATCATGTCGCGCTCGCCTTCCTCGTAGGGCATCTTCTCCAGCAGCCTGTTGGCCAGAATATCCAGCGGCGAGCTGGTTTCCACCGGCAGAGGATCATCGCTCAGCAGGCCCAGCCATTCGAACCGGTCTAAAATGTCCGAGTCCTCCGGCAGGTCCAGCTGCCGGGCCAGATCGGCGCGCAGGTTCCCGGTGGACTCATTCACCAGGGTGCCGGTGAAATCGGCATAGGTCTTTCCCTGCCAACCCGACTGCTCCTGTTCGTCGAGCAGCCCCAGATCGACAAACTTCTTCCAGGTCTCGCACCAACCGGGATTTCGCAGGGTTCCCCGGAACATACTGTGGGCGTCTTTCAAGCCGTAGGTCTCGATATAGGGGATGGAGTCACGGTTGGGATAGGCCACCAGCTCCCCGATGTTCTCGATCTCGATGGTCCAGGTATGGGTGAACAGGTCCTCCGAGCGGACATTGATCTCCTGGCCGTCCTTGAGGTAGCGGCCGGTGTTCTTGCCGGCCAGGACGACCCCTCTGGGGCTCCAGGAAAACTTATACCCGAATGGATTGGTATTGGCTTCGGGAGCCGGCAGGCCGCCGCAGTAGGAGAAGAAGCTGACGATCTTGCCGCCGCGCTCCTCGACCCCGTGGATGATCTTCATGGCCGACATGTGGTCGATCCCGGGATCCAGGCCGATCTCATTGAGAAAAAGCAGCCCCTTGTCCTTGACCTGCTGGTCCAGCGCCTGCATGGCCTCCTTGACGTAGGAAGTGGTGATGAGATGTTTTTCCAGCTCCAGACAGTGTTTGGCCACCACCGGATGATAGGTCCAGGGCACCAGACTGATGACCAGATCGGATCCCGTGATCAGATCCCTGAGGTGATCCTCTTCCTGGACCAGAAGGGTCTTGGCCTCTCCGCGGGGATGGTTGTCGACGAGTTTTTCCGCCTTGCTCACCGTCCGCGAGGCAACGATGACTTTGAAATCCGGCTGGTCCAGCAGATAGCGCACCAGCGGTCGGGTGACCAGACCGGCGCCGAGAACAAGCACAGTTTTCATCTTTCCGCCTCCTTGTCTACGTAGTCCTCTAGATATTGATATGATGGGGTCAGTTTTCCGCGATAGACGATCACTGCCCGTTTGATCTCCGGCGGCAGCCGGCAGTCCTCGAAGCTCGCCGAGTAGTCGGCCGCCACGATCTTGGGGACATAGGGCATCAGGATCCTGCCGAAATCACGGGAGGCATCCCGGGGCAGTTCGGTCGGCAGATTGGAGACGGCCAGGATCACCGGGCCGTGGCCTTCCCAGCCGTCCGGCGTCTGTCCTGTGGCCGGCTCGTAGACGTATACCGGCCGGTCCGAGTGGGTAGCCCGCGCCGTGCACTGGATGGCACCCTCCACGTCGCAGCTGATGTCGCCGATGACGCGCAATCTGGGCTGAGGGCGGTCGACAAACAGTTTTTTCACGTCCTCCAGGGTGATCAGACGGGGATATCGCTGATCCCAGTAGATGCAGTTCATCAGAACGGTGAGATGGTCCAGATAGGTGGAGAAAACCGAACGGTATTTCTCGGGATGCTGGTAATAATCCTGTAGCTCGAACTCGCCGTTGGGATCGACGGGTTCCACCAGATGCTCTTCCTTGAAGACGACCTTATAGATGATGTCGGTGAAATGCTCCTTGCCTGTGGCGATCTCGGGAATCTCCGAGGGATCGATCTCCTGAAAGGGTAGCAGCTCGAAGATCTCCTGGGCTCCACGGGAGACGTGGCCGTAGCCGGCAAACCCGAAAATCAGCGGGGTCAGGACCCGGGGCAGACCCTGGGCGGCGATGACCGTGCCGGCTTCGGCGATCTGCGCTTTGGCCGTCGGCAGGTCGGGGTAGTCCAGGGCCCGCTGGATGGTCTCGAAGGGATTGGGCACGCCCTCCCAGCGCAGCCGCTTTCCCAGCACCCAGAGGGCATCGATCATCCCGGCCAGCCCCGCGTGGCGCCCGAAAAAGATCAGTCGCCGGCCGTCCTCATCGGTGATCGTCTCATAGTCGATCAGGGTGCAGCCCAGATCCAGGATTCTGCGCAGCATGGTCATGTTATAGGGCTGTCCCTTAATCGTGTGGGAGAAAAAGATGTAGATTTTGTCGGAAGCCAGATCCGGGACGGGGATCTCCTTGAGGCCGAAGATGACCGGGCAGGGGGACAGGTTTTCCTCGATAGAGGCTCCAGCCTGGGCGTATTGCTGCTCCGGGATGGCCCGCTGCTCGGAGGGCTGAACCCGGACCGGAATGTCGTGCTCCTGAACCAGAACCCGGACCTGCTCCGGGGTCAGGGCGACGCGGTGCTCGAGCAATGTTTCATCCTCACGGCGGATGCCGATACAGCGTGTCATCGGAGGTTCCTCGACGGTTCGAATATCGAATTGAGGGTGATCATGAACGGAGCGGTTCGCGGCCGCAAGAGATCAGTTGGTCAGGTTCTCCAGCCGGGCCTCCGCCTCTTTGGCTCTGGGGCCGCGGGGGCTGATCTGGAGATATCTCTGGAACATCCGTATGGCCTTCTGCTTCTCGCCCCGATCCTCATAGAGCCGGGCGAGCATGAAATGCGGATTATCGAAATCCGGTTTCAGCTCCAGGGCCCGCAGATATTCCTTCTCGGCCAGGTCCCTTTGACCGTTGCGGAGATATCCCTCGGCCAGGCTGTCGTGGGCGTTGGGGTCATCGGGGGCCAGTTCGACATAGCGCTGGAACTCCTTGAGAGCCGCCCCCGATTTGTTCTGACTGAGGTAGAAATACCCCAGCTGGTTGTGGATCCAGGGATCCATGGGATCCAGGAGGCTGGCCTGGCGAAGATGGTGCTCGGCTTCCTCCGTATTCCCCCGGTAGGCGGAGATCCGGCTCATGGTAATGTGCGCATAGGGATGGTCCGTTTTCAGCCGCAGAGCCTCATCCACCTGCACCTGCGCCAAATCCGGCTGTCCCAGTTCCAGCAGGTTCAATCCAAGCATCATGTGGGCGGTGACGTTCTCCGGATCCTGCCGCAGCAGGTCGCGATAGATCTTTTCGGCTGAAGTATAGTCCCGGATGGCATAGAACATCTGGCCCAGGACCAGATAGATCTCCGGATCCGGACTGACCTTCTCTCTGAGGCGCTGATAGATGTCGAAACTTTGGTCGTAATTACCGAACAGGTTCTCTTCGATAGCCTTGATCATGAGCCGCTGGGTTTCCGGCAGTTGCTCAAGCCGGCTGGAAGTGTGACTGACCGCTGCGATGGCTCGGGGCAGGTCACCGATGATGTAAGCCTGGAGGGTCTGGGAGGCGTGGGCCAGGGCGAACTCGTTGTCCGCGCTGATCGCTTTGTGCAGATAGGCCATGCCCTCCGGTGTATCGAATTGCCGGAAGGCTTCCAATCCTCTGATGAAGTCTTCATACACGGCGATATCCCCGGTCGGCTGCAGGTCGGCGAGACCCGGGTCGCTATCGATGTCCAGCCCGGATTCCAGCGCTCCGGCGATCTCGGCGGTCAGCCGAAACAGGTCCGGCAGACCGGCGCCCCGGACCTGCTCGGTGGCCAGCACGGCCCCTCCGGGCACATCCACCAGGCGGGCGTTAATCTGGAATCCACCGTCATCGAGATGGTACTCACCGAGTACCGCTCGGGTGGCCCGGGCTTGTCCGGCGGCCTGGAGCAGGACCTGGTCGGTCAGTTGGGTGATGTTCTGCTGACCCATGATCCTGAGGATCGTTTCCAGCCGGGCATGGCGGACCACCTCCAGCCGGTCGTGCCGGGACAGCCGCAGGGACAGCAGTTGGGCGATACCCCTGCCGATCCAGTCGGTCTCCGTATCCGGTGCCCGGTTCTGAAAGAACATCACCGCACAGACGGTGCCCCCGGCCGGTTCGGTCTCCGGTTCGGACTCCGGTACCTCCTGTTTTCCGCAAAAGCACCATCCCAGCATCACGATCAGCGAGATCACCAGGGTGATCTTCCGGAAGAATCCTTTGCGGATCCTTTGACTCACAGCCGATAGATCTGTTCGTGCGGTCAGCATCATCATGGTGCCCCTTGGTTTCTTTCAAAGAGTTTCCTGACCTTTTGTTCCAACGACGGGTCGGGCCGGTTCCGGGACATCCTTGGGCGGCCCAGGATCCGCCGGACCAGCAGGATCGGGGGAACGAAATAGAGCAGCTCGACGCCGATCAGCCGCAAATTTCCCGGATGGATCAGGCTGCCCCAAAATGCGCCGCTGGTATCGGCCTTATAGACCGTGGGAAAGATCAGCACGGGGGAGATATAGTAGTTCCGGCTCAGGGGCCAGAGTAGCTGGACACCATAGGGCGGCGTGGTGTCCACGATGAGAGTGTCCAGGAGCACGTGGCCGAAGTAAAGCCCGAAGGCGATCAAAAAGACCCGTCCGGCGCTCTGCCGTTTTGTCCAGTAGACCGCCCCGGCGGCCAATAAGCCAACCACCACGGCCAGGCCGATGCTGTGACTGATACCGTGGTGATACAGGTTGGGCCGTCCCAGCAGATAACCCGGCAGGATGTCCAGGTCGGGCAGATTGGCACAGAGCAGATAGAGCAGGATGATCTTCCAGCCCCGCAGGGAGATCTTCCGTTCAGCTCCCAGATAGATGAGGTATCCGCTCAGGGAATGTCCCACGGGCAATGGCAATGGCTGGCTCCGAGTGCCGTCAGAGGCGGATCAGGCGCTGGCTCCGATGATCTGGACGATCACCTTTCGCTGCCGCGGTCCGTCGAACTCGCAGAAAAAGATCGATTGCCATGTTCCCAGCACCAGCCGGCCCTCTTCGATCGGTATGGTCTGGTCGCACCCCACCAGTGAGGACTTGATGTGCGCGGCCGAATTGTCCTCGGCGTGTCGATACCCGTCGTCGAAGGGGATGACCTTGTCGATCTCCATGAGAAGATCGCGGATGACGTCTGGATCGGCGTTCTCGTTGATGGTCACTCCGGCGGTGGTGTGGGGAATGAACACCTGACAGATGCCGGTCCGCACACCGCTGTCATCCACTATCCGCCGCACCTGATCGTCGATGTTGATCAGCTCGGTGCGGTCGCCTGTGGCAACGGAAAACTGTTTCACCGGCACCCGGTCTCACCTCCCTCCTTGACAGACTATAAACTACATGTTTATCGGGCTGTTGTCAACATGATAATGGGCCCGGGGAGCGATTTCACCGCTCCCGGGGGGCATCGGGCGATGGCCGGCACCCCGGTTTTGGAACGACGCCGGCGGGTCGACCAAAACCGGCAGAGATCCTGATCCGGGGCAAAAAAATGCCATCACCCCAACTTTTTTCTTGACAAAATCTTCCCTGTATGGTAGAATGTGTCATTCGTAATCCCATATATTCTTCTTCACCAAAAGGAGGGTTCTATGCCCGCTCGTGGTTGGAGGTCTATCGGACTCTGTCTGATCACCCTGCTGCTTCTGGCCGGTTTCGCCTGGACGGCCGAGGAGGTCGATCCCTCGTCCAAGATGGAGAGTTTTCTGCAGGCTCAACTGGCCGCTAAAATAAAGTACCTGGAAAAGGGATCCCGGCGGGATCTGGATCTGATGGCCAAGAACCGGATCGGGGTCGATGACAGCGAGCCAAGCCGGCAAAGGGTTTTTCTGCACTTCCGCAGCTATCCCCGAAGCACCGAACTGGGTTTACTCAAAAGAATGGCCGTCAAAGTCTATGAGGACACCTGGATTCCTCCGATGCCCAACCATCCCACCGGTTTTATGATCGCCGACATGAAGGTCACCCGGGCCTTCGACGTGGCCAAGCAGGACTTCATCGTCCGTATGGCCAGCGCCGAGAAGAAACGGTTCCCGCACAATGACCAGGCCACGGCGGGGGCCAATTGCGCCTCCTTCTGGGGGGAGGGTATCGATGGCAGCGGCGTGGTTGTCTGCATTCATGACTCGGGACTGGATTCCACTCATGCCGACATCCCCACCCTGTTGGCCGGTAAGGATTACGCAGAGGCCCCGGACAGCCTGGACGACACCCTCGAGGGCGCCCATCCTCATGGCACCCACGTGGCCGGCAGCGCCGTCGGACGGGGCACCCTCTCCGGCGGTACCTATCGAGGCGCCGCGCCGGGGGCGGACCTGGTCTTTCTGAAGATCGGCGGCGACGCCAGCTCATCGGCCACCGAGGCCGCCATGATCGCCGCCACCATCGCCTCGGTGGACACCTACGGGGTGGACATCATCTCAGTCAGCTACGGGGGGCTCAACGAGTTCAATGACGGCAGCGAGGAGGATTGCCAGACCGAGGATTGGGCTGTCAGCCAGGGGGTCCTCTATCTGACTTCGGCGGGCAACTCTTCCAATGATGACCTGCATTACTCCGGCACGGTGACAACCAAGGCCGAGGGCGATACCATTCAGCTGCAGGTGGACGATTATGTCTACATCCCGATTCATTTGACCTGCTACGATGGCCCCGATACCAATGACCGTATCGATCACCATGTGGAGCTCTTCGACAACACATTTTCGCCGGTTCCCTGTACCGTCTACACGCAGACTCAGAGCCCGCGGGGCACGGAGGCACAGTATTTCCAGTCCAAAGATCCCGTGGCCAGCGGGACCTATTATGCCGTAGTCACCCTGAACACCCCGCCCAAATCCACGGTCGGCTATGACTACCATCTGTACAGCCTGGACTATGACGTCTGGTTCCCCTCCGGCGCCGATCCGTATTATACGGTCTGTGGAGGGGCCTGCGCCGATGAGGTCATCTCGGTGGGCGCCTGGGTCTCCAGAGGCGGCTGGCCCAGCTGGACAAACTGGTGCGGCGATGATTATTGGTACGGTCAAACTCAGGACGCGATCGCCAGCTTCAGCAGCCAGGGTCCGCGCATCGATGGCATGGGACCGCAGTTGCCCTTCATCTCTGCCGGGGGCTCGTCGGTGGCGTCCTGCTGGGATAAGAACCACAGCTATTACAACCAGAACATCATCGACAATGACGGCGCCGGCGTCGACTCCACCTGTCCCGGGCCGGCCGACTATATCATCATGCAGGGCACCAGCATGGCCTGTCCCATCGCTGCCGGCGTGTGCGCCTTGCTGCTGGACTTCAATCCCGACCTGACCCCTCAGCAGATCAAGAACATCCTCATCGACAATGCCATCACCGATGGATATACCGGCGCGGTGCCGAACGACACCTGGGGATATGGCAAGATCAACGCCACCATCGACGTGATCGCCCCCTCGCGAATCGGCAATCTGGCCATCAATTCGGTGGAATCAGACCGGGTCACCCTGGGCTGGACCGCTCCGGGAGACGACGGCACTTCGGGCACGGCCAGCGAGTACGACATCCGCTACAGCACCTCGCCCCCGGCCAAGGCCGACACGGCCGCCTGGTGGGCCGGGGCCACCCAGGTGACCGGCGAGCCCACCCCGCAGGCCTACGGGAACGCCGAATCGATGGAGGTCACCGGACTGTCGCCCAACACCCCTTACTATTTCGCCATCAAGGCGATGGATGAGCACTATAACCCGTCGGATATCTCCGACATCGTCATGGACGTCACCCTGGCGGTGACGCTGTCCGTCTTCGAGGCCGTTCCTGTGCCGGAAGGTATCCTGGTGGAGTGGGTGGCCGAGAGCGAGCGCAACAACCGGGGCTATCATCTGTCCCGGGGCCTGTCGGAGGAGGGGCCGTTCAATTTTCTGGCCTTTCTCGAGGGGGCCGGCAATTCCAGCGCCGCCCGGGATTACCGGTTCATGGATGAGGACGTCTCCGAGGGCGTCACCTACTGGTACCGGCTGGAGAGTGAGGATCTTACCGGGCAGCGCTCGGCCTTCGGACCCATTCAGGTCACCGCCGAGAAGATCCTGGTACCCAAGGAGTTCGCCCTCAGCCAGAACTATCCCAATCCGTTCAACCCGGTGACTCGGATCCGTTACCAGCTGGCCGAGGAGGTTCCCGTCAAGCTGCTGATCTACAACGTGCGCGGGCAGCAGGTGGCTTCCCTGGTGGACCGTGATCAGCCGGCCGGGTATTACCAGGTCGAGTGGCGGGGCACCGATGGAGGGGGCCGGGAGCTGGCCAGCGGAGTCTATTTCTACCGCCTGCAGGCCGGCGAGCACGTCTTCAGCCGGAAGATGGTGCTGCTGAAGTAGCGGCCATCGGAAAAATCACAAAAAAAGCGAGAGGCATCGTCCTCTCGCTTTTTTTATCCCTTCGGTTGTGTGCCGGGACTCTTATGGGATGCCGGTTCGCATCAGCGGGGCCTTGAAGATCTTACTGGTGAACAGCTCGATGAGAAATCCCCACACCGCTCCTGCGATCATGACCAGATAGAATCCCTCAAAGCTGCCCGCGCCCCAGGCCGGAACGGCCATCAGCAGGGAAATCAGCAGACCCCAGAAGATACCGTGCAGGACCCAGTGCCAGCGCAGCCCGCTGGCGCCGATACAGAAACCGATCAGGACCCGGTTGAAGATCGTGGTGAAGACCATCCAGCCGGGAAAAGGGTCAATTGCATCCCTGCTCAGCAGATAGCAGAGGATCCCGGCGATGAGTCCGAAGATCGTCGACCAGATCACACGTTTGCCGGTGACCATTAGATCACCTCCCCTGAAAGGACCGGTTGACCGAGCCGGCCTTTATCCTTCCTCGGCCCGGCAGCGCAACAGCCAGTCGGTGGCCGTCTGCTGAAGGATACGAAGATTGGTTTGGGCGGCCATTTGCTGGGCCTGATCCAGATACGCCCGGGCCTGGTCGTGATCGCCGGCCATCCAGAGCACCTGGCCGAACCGTAGCAGGGCCTGGCCGGTCGTTTCCGGAGCATCGACCTGCCGGGCGTGTTCCAGTGCGCTGCGGCAGGCATTGACAGCCTCATCCGGCTTATTACGGCAGGACAGCAGCAGACCGATGCTGCTCTGAACACTGGCGATCAAGACATCGTCGCCCCGTTCGGTGACCATCTCCAGACAGGTTCGCAGGTTTTCCTCGGCCTCATCCAGGTAACCTTCCTCCACCAGAATATCGCTGAGCAGGATGAGTGTTTTCCCAAGGAGCTGATAGTCTCCCTCCCGCTTGGCCGCATGCCGGGCGCGTTCCAGGTTATCCTTGGCCTCCTCCAGCTGGCCGAGGTAATTCTGCTGCTCGGCCACGTGATAATATTCATGACTGAGGTTCTTCAGGCCGTATATCTGCCGGACCCGGAGACTTTGCTGAAAGCTCTCCAGGGCCCGCTGATAATCGGACAGCGTTCCGTAATACATCTGCCCCAGAGAGGTGAACGCCTCGGCCTGCTGGGAAAAATTCTGATCTTCCTTAAACTCATCAGCCGCCTCATGATACGCTTCGGCGGCGGCCTCATACTGTCCCTGACGGCGGTATTCCTCGGCCGCCAGATATTTCCTGTCACCATCTTTTGCCATGGCGCGGCTCCCCTGGAATGCTTTTCCGGGCTCGATCCTTTCTGCTGCGTTTTCTTAATCTTAACACTTTCCGGGGTGTTTGGCAACAGAAAAATAAATGGGACGGCCGGCAGCAGCGAGAAACCGGGAGTGAACCTGATCCTCGCCGGCCGGCGGTAAAAAATGTGGTTGACCTGGAAAAAGCTGGGTGTTACATTAGGGAACACGTCTCGATAATCGCTGATAACCCCAGCAGGGGAGAGGATTCGTGTCAGCTCGGTGCTTTTTTCTACGATACCTTTGGAGAGTGATACCGGCAGTCCTTCTCGGGCTGGGACCGGTCGGGGCCGTCGAATTCATGCCCGTCGATGACATCAGGGTGGGCATGAAAGGAGTGGGCAGGACGGTCTTCTCGGGAACCCGTATCGAGGAGTTCCAGGTCGAGATCCTGGGCGTCATGGAGAACGCCCGGCCCCACGGGGATATGATCCTGGCCCGGGTCAGCGGAGGCCCGCTGGCCACCACCGGCATGATCCAGGGAATGAGCGGCAGCCCTGTGTATATCGACGGGAAACTGATCGGGGCCGCGGCCTATGGCTGGTCCTTTTCCAAGGAGCCCATCTGCGGTATCACCCCCATCGAAGAGATGGTCCACATGTGGCAGCAGATGGAGCTTCCGGAGGAGGGGGGATGGGAGGAGTCGGGCCTGAATCCGTCAGGCAGGCTCGAGCTTTTTGGAGCGGAGATGGCCGGGTGGGCGGAGATGGATCCGTCCGCAGGCACGAACCTTTCTCCGGCCACCGGACTGGTGCCTATCCGCACGCCGGTGATGGTCTCGGGATTCGATCAGCGGGTCATCGACCGGATGGCCCCGGTCTTCGAGCGCTATCACATGAGCCCGGTTCAGGCCGGAGCGGGAGGTGTCGGGGAGGCGGAGATCGCCCTGGAGCCGGGCGCCTCTCTGGCCGTGCAGCTGGTCAGCGGTGACGTCAGTCTCAGCGCGGTGGGCACATTGACCTACCGGGAGGAGGATCGGATCATCGGCTTCGGCCACCCCATGTTCTCCTCCGGGGGTGTCGATTTCCCCATGTCCGGGGCCGTGGTGCATTCGGTCATGCCCAGTCTGGCCACCTCCTTCAAGCTGGCCTCCGTCTCCGATGTGGTCGGCGTCCTGCGTCAGGATCGCCGTCCCGGTGTGGCCGGGATCATCGGCTCGACGCCCAGCGCTATTCCCATCAAGCTGCACATCGGCGGTCCGGGGAAGGCGGAGCCGGAGGATTTTCGTTTCCACATCGTTCATAACAAGTTTCTGACGCCCAACCTGGTGCTGTGGAGTGTGCTCAATGCCCTGATGACCACCGGGGAGTCGATGGGCGACGCCGCCGTGAAGATGGATGCCCGGCTGTTGATCAAAGACCACGGCGAGCTGCGCATGGAAAACGTTTTCTCCGGGGCCTCGCCGCAGGCGCTGGTAGCCACCGAGCTGGGCGAGATCACCACCCTGCTGCTGAGAACCCCGCTGGAGGACATCCGCCTGGAGGAGATCGGGGTGAACGTCACCGTCATCCCGGGCCAGCGGGTCGGCCGTATCGCCGGTGCCCTGCTGGATCGATCGACCGTTCATCCCGGCGAGAAGATCGGGATGACCGTTTTCATCCGGCCTTACCGGGGTGAGGAACGGGCGGTGAGAGCTTTTCTCGAGGTACCGCCGGACACTCCTCCGGGCCGGTTGATGGTTCAGATCAGCGATGCCGAGTCGAGCATCTCCTGGGAACAGAGACGGGCGCCCCACCGGTTTCAATTTCAGAACATGGACCATCTCCTTGAGGTTCTCAGAGACCTGGAGCGGAATGATCAGCTTATTCTCAAGCTGGTCAGCGGCCGCCCCGGCGCCGTGGTCAAAGGACAGGAATTGCCGTCGCTGCCCCCATCCGCTCTGGCGGCCCTCAGGGGGTCGCTGGCCGGCGTTCAAGGCGGCCTGACCTACCAGGACGTTCTGGCAGAAAAGAGAATGAACCTCGATGTGGTGCTCAGCGGCCAGATCGCTCTGCCTCTGGAGGTGGAGCGGTAGCCTGCCAGAGCCGGCGCATCGGGGGTTCAGCCATCCGCTGTGTGATGATCAAGAGAAACTATAGAGGAGGTCAACAAATGAGTCCGTTCACGGCCAGACATCTTGTCCTGCCCGCGGCGCTGTTCTCCCTGATGGTCCTGGCCGCTTCCGGTGGGGCGGTGTCCACCTCCTACTGGGAAATTCAGCGGCCGGACCAGTTCAGTCAGGGAACGCTCAACGGGGTCAGCGTTCACAGCGACGGGAAGATCACCCTGGGACCGGCCGTCGAGCGGCTGGCCGAGACCGGGGAATCCTTCGTCTGGTCTCTGGCCGTCACGCCGGGCGGCGATCTTTTCGCCGGGACCGGAAACAACGGAAAAATCCTCCGCGTCACCGAGAACGGGCCGGAGACGATCTGGCAGGATCCCGGGGAGCTGGAGATCCTCAGTCTGATCATCGGTCCGGATAGGTATCTCTATGCCGGCACCTCGCCGGGGGGGAAGGTCCTGCGCATCTCGCCGCGGGGAGAGGCCGATCTGTTCTTCCAGACCGGGGAAACGCACGTCTGGTCCCTGGTCTTCGACGATGACGGCCACCTGTATGCCGGAACCGGGACCGAAGGCAAGATCTTCAAGATCTCCAGGGACGGACAGGGGCAGCTGTTCTATGACACCAGGGAGTCCAATATCACCGCGCTGACCTGGCGCGGTGAGCATCTCTATGCCGGCGGGTCGGGCGATGGCCTGGTCTATAAATTCGATCGCAGCGGAAAAGGGATGATGGTCTTCGACGCCGAGGAGGAGGAGATCTGCGGCCTGGTCTTCGGCGCCGACGGACAGCTCTATGCCGCCGCCACCAGCGGGGAGAGACCCGTCGGCCGGCCGCCTGCCCCGGAGCGGGATCAGGGCGAGGAACAGGGGACCGGCGAGAATGAAGGGGAGGGGGGCTTCTTCATGGAGGAGCCGCCGGACTTCGGAGAGTTCGGAATGCAGTTTGCCGGCCCCTCGACCGTCTATCAGATCGATGGATTCGGTTCGGGACAGCCGATCTGGAGAGCCCCGGAGGGAGCCATGATCTTTTCCCTGGCCGGGAGGGACGAGGGGAATCTGATCGTGGGCACCGGCGATGAAGGCCGCATCTACGAGGTGAATCCGGATGGTGACTGGTCTCTGGTGACCGAGCTGGAGGAAACCCAGGTCCTGGCTCTGCAGGATGACGGCCGGAGCGGTGTTTTGGCGGGCACCGGGAACCTGGGCTCTGTGTATAGACTGGAAAACGGCTATGCCCGGAAGGGATCCCTGGAATCCCAGGTGCATAACGCCGACATCGCGGCACGCTGGGGACGCATCGCCTGGGAGGCGCAGAAACCGTCCGGCACGAAGGTCACTCTGGTGACCCGGTCCGGCAACAGCGAGAACCCGGACGAGACCTGGAGCTCATGGTCCCCGCCCTATGACCGGGCCGAGGGCCAGCCGATCCAGAGCCCCCCGGCGCGATTCATCCAGTGGCGGATCGATCTATCCACCTCCCGGGAGGAGCACACACCGTCGGTGGAAAAGGTCTGGCTGGCCTACCTGCAGAACAACATGGCTCCCAGGATCCAGGCGCTGTATGTCCATCCGCCGGGCCCGGAGAACGGATCGGGCATGGGATCCTCGCAGCGCGGGGGCGGGAATTCCGGGTTTCCCGAAGGGGGACCGTCGGGGTCCGGCGAACCGTTCGGCGTGACCGGGGAACTGGCCACCGGCGTTCGCAAAGTCAGCTGGCATGCCGCCGATCCCAACGGGGATGCTCTGGTCTTTCAGCTCTCTTTTCGTGCTCAGGGGGACAGGAACTGGATGCTGCTCGCGGAAGACCTGACCGCCAGCTCCTACTCCTGGGACAGCAATCTGTTTCCCGACGGCGCCTACCGCCTGAAACTGGAGGCCAGTGACCGGCCCGGCAATCCCGAGCAACAGGCGCTGGATGCAGAACAGATCAGCGATCCCTTTGTAATTGATAATACTTCGCCACAGGTGGAGGTGCAGGGGAAACGGGAGAGCGATGGGCGGTACCGCATATCCGGTCAGGTCAGCGACCGGCTCAGTCCCATCGTGGAGCTATGGTATTCCCTGGATGCCCAGGACTGGAAACCGCTGGGCGTCAGCGACCGGGTGTTCGATCACACCCGGGAGGAGTTCTCGTTCATCACCGACACACTCGCCGCCGGGGAACATATCCTTGTGATTCAGGCCGTGGATCAGGCCGGGAATGTGGGGGTGGGCAAAACCGTGATGAAGTGAGGGCGCGGTACCGGGATGGTGCTGCAGGACAGATATACCAGGAAACCGGCCGATCGGAAACATGGTTCTCCGGCAGGCCGATGTGACGGGGGTCAGAGGGTAGATTCCACCCCCGTCATTTTTTTGCCTCAGGATGCGCTCAGTTCGAAAATGGTATGCAGGGAGCTCTCCGCGGAAGGGAGATGCTCCTGGGCGATCAGGCAGGTCACGCCGGTGCGCGAGGAGCTGATGCTGTCGATGTTGATCCCGTTGGAAGCCAGCGCGTGGAACATCTTCCCGGCCACGCCAGGCACCCCGCTGAGCTGCCGGCCGTGTATGGAGATCAGAGCCATGTCCGGCTGGAAGGACAGCTTTTCGGCGCTGACCTTTTCTTTGACCTCCTCCAGGATCGAGCCGGCCGCATCCGTCTCCTCGCTCAGGATGGCGAAGGAGATGTTGCTGAGTCCGGCCGGCCCTGGATTGGTGACCAGCAGTTCGACGCTGATCCCCTTCTGACCCAGCGCCCCGAAGATTTCCCCGGCCATGCCGGGCCGGTCGGGGACACCGAACAGGGTCACCTTGGTCATCCGTTCATTCTTCTCGATTCCGTCGATGGCGATCTTTTCGGTCATCTTCAACCTCCCCGTTGAACATGATGAGCAGCTGTCTTCACAGCATTCCATGTCCGTGAATATGTTAAAGGAATTTGAGCGGAAAAGCAACGGTTATTTCGGAGAGGCGGGTTGGTGGATTCGTTCAGCGGAGAGCCCGACCGGCTCAAGATAAGCTCTTGACAACCTCTCGCCCATATGATATCATAGGGGGTCGTCCTTTTCGAAGCCGGTGGTTTCGTAGACATCCGTCACCGATCACCTGGAGGGAACGTGGATGGGCTCTCTCAAGATACCGGATGGATCGAAGTGATCTGTGGCAGCATGTTCAGCGGGAAGAGCGAGGAGTTGATCCGGCGGATCCGCCGTGCCCGGATCGCCCGGCAGAAGGTCCAGGTCTTCAAACCGGCCCTCGACACGCGCGACAGCGAGGAGCATATCGTTTCCCATGATGATCGCCGGATACCCTCCGAGCCGGTCTGTTCGGCCAAGGAAATCCTGGCCCGGACCGACCCCGACACCCACGTGGTCGGTATCGATGAAGCTCAGTTCTTCAGTCTCGACCTGGTTGGCGTATGCGAGCGGCTGGCCAATGAGGGCAAGCGGGTCATCGTCGCCGGGCTGGATCAGGATTATCGCGGCCGGCCGTTCGAGCCGATCCCTCAACTGTTGGCCGTGGCCGAGGTGATCACCAAGAACATGGCCGTGTGTATGGTCTGCGGGAGGCCGGCGAACAAATCGCAGCGTCTGGTCAAGGGTGATCAGCGGTTCATGCTGGGAGCCGAGGGGACCTATGAGCCACGATGCCGGCACTGTTTCCAGCCGCCCGAATAGCCCGGCAGTCTGCAGAACTCAGCCGCTCGTTGCCGGAGAAACCTTTTTGGAACCATTTTTTTCATTGACCCTCCATTTTCAAGAAGGTATATTTTAAGTCTGTATCATTTTTTACGAAGAAGCTCGAACCTCTCGAAAGAAGGTCACTGGCGAGGACAGCTTTCGCCACAAGTGATTCTCACTGTGGGGGTGATGTGGATGAGAATCAGTCCGTTGGAGATCGAGCAGCAAACCTTCAACAAAGCCCTGCGAGGCTTTGATCCCGTCGAGGTGGCCGCCTATCTTGAGAACCTGGCCAGGGAGTTCGAAAGTCTCATCGCCGAGAACGCCGAGCTGAAAGAGAAAGTGAAGATACTCTCCTCCAAGCTGGAGAATTATGAGGAGATCGAGAAAACTCTGCAGGAGACGCTGCTGACATCACAGAAGACGGCCGAGGAGGCCAGGCGGAATCTGGAGAAGGAGGCCGATCTGGTCATCAAACAGGCCCGGCTGGAACGGCAGCAGATCCTGGAGGAAGCCCGGACGCAGCTCTCCGATCTAAATCGAAAGATCGCCGAACTGCAGATGGCCAAGGAACGATACCTTTCGGAGTTCAAAGCTTTTTTGGGAGCCCAGTGGCATCTGCTGGAGAACATCGACAGCGGTTCGGGATCCCTCCCGGCCGCGAATGCTACCCCGCGGCGCCGGGTTCGTCCCCGGGGCGAGGAGCTGGAACGCATCCTCGGCGAGCTGGATCAGCTGGAAGATCAGAACAATGCGGATACTCAGAAACAAGAGACGGCAGCCGAAACGCTATCGGGTATAAAATCCCCGCCGGCCGATACAGGAGGTCAGGATGAGCAAGCTCACCGAGAAGATCGTTGAGACAACCGATTTCCTGCAGTCCCGCACCAAACTGAGGCCCCGGGTGGGCATTATTCTGGGGTCGGGTCTGGGCGCGCTGGCCGAGGACATCGAAAAGGAAGCCACCATCTCCTATGAGGAGATCCCCCATTTTCCCATCTCCACGGTGGAGGGGCACGCCGGCCGGCTGATCTTCGGAAAGCTGGGCGGCAAGCGGGTGGTGGCCATGCAGGGGCGGTTCCACTACTATGAAGGTTACTCCATGCAGGAGATCACCTTCCCCGTCCGGATCATGAAGGCCATGGGCGCGGAGATTGTGGTGGTCTCCAACGCCTGCGGCGGTCTGAACCCGCTGTTCAAACCCGGTGACATCATGATCATCACCGATCACATCAACCTGCTGGGCACCAATCCTCTGATCGGGCCCAATGAGGACGAGCTGGGCACCCGCTTTCCGGACATGTCCGAGCCATACGACCGCAAGCTGATCGCTCTGGCCGAGAAGGTGGCCCTGGAGGAAAAGATCAAAGTCCAGAAGGGGGTCTATGCGGGCATGACCGGCCCCACTCTGGAGACGGCCGCCGAATATCGTTTTTTACGGATCATCGGGGCCGACGTGGTGGGTATGTCCACCGTTCCCGAGGATATCGTCGCCATTCACGGCGGCATGAGGGTTCTGGGTTTCTCGGTGATCACCGACAGCTGTCTGCCCGATGCCCTCAAGCCGGCCAGCCATAAAGAGATCATCAAGGTGGCCGCCGACGCCGAACCCCGCCTGACGACACTGATGAAGCGCGTCGTGGAGAGTCTGTAATCGAGACGAGAAATTCATTCTGGAAAAACCTGATCCTGAACAGCGATCACCGAGGTATTTATTTTCATGGATTACTCCCAGGTCCTGAATCTTCCCAAGACCGATTTTCCCATGCGAGCCAATCTGCCCCAGCGTGAGCCGGAAATCCTGAAGTTCTGGGATCGTATCCGGGCCTATGATCGGCTGCGTGAGCTGCGTGGGGGCAAAGAGAAATATGTCCTCCACGACGGACCGCCCTATTCCAACGGCGACATCCACATGGGGCACGCCCTGAACAAAAGCCTCAAGGATTTTGTGGTTCGGGCCAAGAGTATGCAGGGCTACGACGCCGCCTATGTCCCGGGCTGGGATAACCACGGAATGCCTATCGAGAACAACGTCAGCAAGTTGATGCGTCAGGAGAACGATCAGTTCACTCCTCTCGAGCTGCGCAAGCGATGCCGTCAGTACGCGAAAAAATATATCGATCTGCAGAAAAAGGAGTTCATCCGGCTGGGTGTGTGGGGTGATTGGGAACATCCCTATCTGACCATGTCCCCCGAATTCGAGAGCGAGATCATCAAAGTGTTCGGGGAGCTGGTGGAGAAGAATTACATCTACCGGGGATTGCGGCCCATCCACTGGTGTCCCACCTGTGTGACGGCCCTGGCCATCTCCGAGATCGAATATCAGGAGAAGGAATCCTCCTCGATCGTTGTGGCCTTTCCTCTGAAGGAGGATCCCGGTAAGGTCTTCGAGGACCGGGATCCATCCACAAGCTTCGTCCTGATCTGGACCACCACCCCGTGGACCATCCCAGCCAACATGGCCCTGGTGGTGCACCCCGATCTGGACTATAGCGTGGTGGCCGCCGACGGCCGCAGCTACCTATTGGCCGACGGCCTGGTCGATGCGGTCATGAAGATGATCGGGGTGGAGAGCTTCGAGCGCGTCCGGACGGTTAAAGGCCGGGATCTGGAAGGCCTGATCTGCCGGCATCCCCAGGTCGAGAGGGAGAGTCCCGTGTTTCTGGCCGAACATGTCTCCCTGGAGGAGGGCACCGGGGTGGTCCATACCGCGCCGGGGCATGGCGCCGAGGATTTCGAAGTGGGACGCAAGGAGGGTCTGGAGATCTTCTCTCCGGTCGATGATCAGGGCCGCTTCACAGATCAGGTCGAGCAGTACCAGGGAATCAAAGTTCTCGAAGCCAACCAGCGGGTGAACGACGATCTGCGCAAAAAAGGTGTTCTCCTTTACGAGGGAAGCATTCGCCACCAGTACCCGTTCTGCTGGCGCTGCCACCAGCCGCTGATCTTCCGCGCCACGGTGCAATGGTTCATGTCGGTCGATCATCTGGATCTGCGCAAACGCACCCTGGAGACGATCAGTAAGATCCGATGGGTGCCGGGACACAGCGAGAACCGCATTTACGGGGCCGTGGAAAGTCGCCCCGACTGGTGCCTGTCCCGTCAGCGCTCCTGGGGCGTCGGTCTGCCCGTCTTCTACTGTAAGAAGAACGGCCATGAGATCCTCTCCGCCGAGGCGATCAAGGCCGTCTACGAGGTGGTGCGCGAACGGGGCTCGGACGCTTGGTATGAGTTGTCGGCCGAAGAGATTCTGCCCGACGGCTTCACCTGTCCGCAGTGCGGCGACACACAGTTCGAAAAGGAGACCGATATCCTGGATGTCTGGTTCGACTCCGGGTCCACCCATCGAGCCGTTCTGGAGAACCGCCCGGACCTGAGATGGCCATCGGATCTTTATCTGGAGGGATCCGACCAGCATCGTGGTTGGTTTAACTCTTCTCTTCTTATCGGAATGGCCACCAAAGGCGATACGCCCTATCGTACCTGTGTCACCCATGGGTTCATTCTGGACGCCGATGGGATCGCCATGCACAAGAGCCGGGGGAATGACATCTCTCCTCTGGAGATCTACGGCAAACACGGGGCTGATGTGCTGAGACTATGGCTGTGCTCCACGGATCACAGCACCGATGTGCGCATCTCCGAGGAGATCCTGGTGCGGATTTCTGAATCCTATCGCAAAATCCGGAACACTTTTCGCTTTTTACTCGGTAATCTGAACGGTTTCGATCCGGCCGTAGATACTGTGCCGTACGATCGACTGGAGGAGATCGACCGCTGGGCCCTGGATGCCCTGGGTCGTCTGGTCGAGACGGTTTTTCAAGGGTACGAAACCTTTCAGTTTCACGAGATCTTTCATACGATCTATGATTTCTGCGTGGTCAAGTTATCGGCTTTCTACCTGGATGTGATCAAAGACCGGTTGTACGTCAACGCGCCCGATACACCCGCCCGCCGGGCCGCCCAGACCGTCCTGTACCGGCTTCTCGACACCATGGTCCGTCTGGTCGCGCCCATTCTGCCCTTCACCGCCGAGGAAGTCTGGCAGGCCATGCCGGAGACCGAGGGGAAGGAAGAGTCGGTTCACTTCGCTCTGTTTCCCGAGGCGCGGGAGGATTGGCGGGATGAGCAGCTGGCCGCCCGCTGGGAACGGCTGCTGGCGGTGCGCGATGAGGTGCTCAAACCGCTGGAGACCATGCGCAAGGAGAAGGTCATCGGGAACTCGCTGCAGGCGGCCGTCGATCTCTACGCCGGATCGGAAAGCCTTCGCGAATTGCTCGAGCAGTACCGGGACTTCCTGAAAACTTTGTTTATCGTCTCTCAGGTCGAATTACATAATGAAGAAGCCTTTCCGGCCGATCAAAAGCATCATAACGAGACCCTGTCTCTGACGATCGGCGTCCGAAAGGCGGATGGAGATAAATGCAAACTGTGTTGGAATTACTCTCCCACAGTAGGACAACACCCGGTTCATGCAACACTGTGTGAGAGGTGTGTCCGAATTGTCGAACAGCTTCAGACAGCTCCTTGAGGATATGCTGCCTCGATCGGGAGCGGGAGGAGGAGATGGAGAAAACCAAACTACAAAGATACGAACGAAAATTGCTGAAGATGCGCACGGAACTGCTCAGCGAGCTGGGTTATCTCGAGGATGAGGTGCTCAATCACACCGCCAAAGATTCATCGGGCGATCTCTCGGCATATTCATTTCACATGGCCGATCTGGGAACAGATGCCATGCGCCGGGAAACCGGTTTTCTCCTGGCTTCCAAGGAAGGACGGATGCTCCTGGACGTCAACGAGGCGCTGCGGAGAATCCAGAAAAAGTCCTACGGCCAGTGCATAGAATGCGGCAAGAAGATCAACACCAAACGGCTCGACGCCATTCCCCACGCCAGCCTGTGTATCCAATGTCAGGCCAACGAAGAGAAGAATAACAACAATAACCATTGAGAAGAATCCGGCAGAACAGCTCCGGCACCAGGGTGAATCTGAGACCTGAGGTCTGCAGTATGACCGTCTGCCTTCCTCATATCCCTTTTGTTCAGTGAAAGAAGATCTTTCCGGCAAGAAAAGGATTTCCACCTGGATCGTGTGGACGGTCGCTGTGGCGGCCATCTTTGTGGATCAGGCCACCAAGATCCTGGTGGAGAAAGTGATGAGACTGGGCCAGTCGGATGCGGTCGTCGGCGACCTGTTCCGCCTGACCTATATCAAGAACGCCGGCGGAGCGTTCGGGATCTTTCTGGGAGGGGGCTGGTTCTATTTTGTGGCCTCCGTCGTCGCGGTGGTGATGATCCTGTTCTACCTCCGACGGTTTTCCTCCGGCCAGATCCTGCCCCGGCTCTCGCTGGCCATGATTCTGGGCGGCGCACTGGGAAATCTGATCGACCGCCTGCGCAGCGGCGTGGTGACCGATTTTCTCGATTTCGGCATCGGGAAGACCAGGTGGCCGGTCTTCAACCTGGCCGACGCCTTCATCACTGTGGGCGTGATCCTGTTTTTCATCTCCATGATGCGGATACAGAAGGAGGGAGCCGAAGATCATACGCAAGCTGATCGTTCCCCCGCAAATCCATGAGCAGCGGCTGGACGTCTTTCTGGCCCGCCGTTTGAAAAGCCAGTCGCGCTCAGCGCTGAAAAAACTGATCGATTCCGGCGGGGTGTGGATCGACGGTAAGGCGGCCAAGCCGCATCACCGGGTCCACGGCGGACAGGTGATCAAGTTTCAGGCGGTCGAAAGCGCATCGCAGAAGATCGATCCAGAGGAGCTCCCTCTGGATATTTTTTTTGAGGACGGCCATCTGCTGGTGATCAACAAACCGGCCGGCATGATGGTCCATCCCGCCTCAGGCATCTACACCGGCACCCTGGTCAACGCCTTGCTCCATCACAGCCGGGAGCTGTCGGCGGTGGGCGGCGACCTGCGGGCCGGGATCGTCCACCGGCTGGACAAAGATACCACCGGGCTGCTCATGGTGGCCAAGACCGACCAGGCCCATCGCCTGTTGGCCGATCAATTGGCCAAAAGAACGGTGCGGCGGGAGTACCGGGCCATCGTCTGGGGGCAGTTCCCGGCCGATGACGGCAGCATCGACAGCCCCATCGGGCGCAGCCGGGGCGACCGCAAGAAGATGGCCGTACGTCTGGTGGAGGGCCGCAAGGCCGTGACTCACTACCACATCGAGGAGGAGTTCGGGGTCTGTTCATATATGGCCCTCAAACTGGAGACCGGCCGGACCCACCAGATCCGGGTGCATCTGGCCCACCTGGGCCATCCGGTGCTGGGCGATCCAAAGTATGGCGGGCGGCGCAGGAAGCTCACTGGATTGAGCGCATCGGCCCGGGCGATTGGGCAGGAGCTGCTCACGGTGATGAACCGCCAGGCCCTGCACGCCAAAGTGCTCGGGTTCACCCATCCGATCACCGAAACCTTTATGCAGTTCGAGTCGGACCTGCCGGCGGATATGGAGCAGGCGCTGGGGGTGCTGCGGGGGTGGGGGAAGTAGAGGGCGCTGGATGAGCTGTTCATAGAGGCAAAAATTATGAGATCCAAAGGGGCGAGCGAATGCTTGCCCCTTTTTTTCGATCTCCATACCGAGGAAGACGATTTGGGCAGAATCGAACACGGTCGCGGCTGCGCCCCCGATAAATCTCATTAAATTATATACCTTGACAAAACCGCCGTATTCTGGTAAAATTATAGAGAATAGGAGTGAACTCCTGTTTTTCTGTTTCTAAAGGGGGTGAGGCTCGGTTGTTGCTGTTCGTTTTCCGATGAAAATCCGATGAACCCTTCATATATCCAATCATCAGTTCCAAGGCCGTCTTGCGGCCGGAAAGGAGCATTTTGATGAGCCCCTGTTTCAGACCGTTTTTTATCGCCGTGCTGTGCGTTTCCCTGTTCGCATTTGGCGCTGCCTGGGCCGATATTGAGACCCTGACGGTGGAGATCCCGGTGGGCGATTATGCCATCGAGGCGGCCGAAGGACAGCCGGAGATCTCGGTGGACGGCTTCGGCCGCAACCTGGTCCCCGGCATGCCCAATCTGCCATCCCGTATCTTCGCCATCGCCATTCCCCCGGGTGCCCGGGTGGAAAGAATCACCTATCAGGCCGGCCAGGAGATCGTTCTGCCGGGGACCTATGAGGTCGAGCCCTGCCCTCTGCCGCGGGTCATCGGCCAGGAGGACCCCCGTATCTTCGAGCGCGAACAGCAGCGATATGAGCGTAACCGCCGTTCGGTCTATGAGAAAGACGCTCCCTATCCCGCCCGGCTGGTCGAGCTGGTCCGGACCGCCGGCTACCGGAAATACGACCTGGTGGACGTGCGGGTCAATCCCATCACCTACCGGCCGATGTCCGGCACCCTGACCTATCACCCCGAGATTACTGTCCAGATCGAATACCGGCTGGACGAGAAGGGCCGCCGGCCGGTAATCGACAATATGATCCGCACCGAGACCGTCGCCCGCGAGATCATCCTGAACTACGACCAGGCCCGGAGCTGGTACCCTCAGGGGCCGGCCCGCGAGAAGGGTCTCTATGACTTTGTCATCATCACCACCGACGCCCTGGTCTCTTACGTCGACACCCTGGTCAACTGGGAGACGGCCAAGGGCCGCAACGTCAACGTGGTCACTCTCTCGTGGATCAATGCCAACTACAGCGGGGGCTATGATACCGCCGAGAACATGAGAAACTTCCTCCGCGACAAGTATCCCTCCGAAGAGTGGGGCATCGAGGATGTGCTCCTGGTGGGCCATTACGACGACGTACCCATGCGCCGCTGCTCTCAGGATCTGGGCTATGGCGAGCCGGAGACCGACTTCTACTACGCCGAGCTGTCCCAACCGGATGCCAGCTCATGGGATAGCGACGGGGATCATCTGTACGGCGAGGATGCGGACGCCGTGGATTTCTACAATGAGGTCAATGTGGGCCGCATTCCCTGGACCACCGCCTCAACGGTCCAGCACATCTGCGAGAAGACAGTGGCCTATGAGCAGAACAGCGATCCCGGATTCAAGAAGAACATTCTCCTGTTGGGCGCTTTCTTCTGGGACAACGATCCCAACCCGCGGACCGATAACGCCGTGCTGATGGAAGCCAAGGTGGATCAGACCTGGATGGCCGATTGGACCATGACCCGGATGTACGAGGAAGGTTATTCCACCTACGCGATGGATTACAATATAACTCTGACCAACGTGAGGGACGTCTGGTCGGCCGGCACCTTTGCCTTTGTCAACTGGGGCGGCCACGGCTCACCCACCTCGGCCCATGTCTATCACGGCGTCCAGCCGGCCTTCGTCAATACCGCCACTTGCGGCTATCTCAACGACGATTATCCGTCCATCATCTTTGCCGATGCTTGCTCCAACTCCGACACCGACAACCTCAACCTGGGACAGGCCATGATGGAGCAAGGTGGAGTGGCCTTCGTCGGCGCCACCAAGGTGGCCCTGGGCAGCCCCGGCTGGAATGATGTCATGGACGGCTCCAGCCAGTCGATGGATTACTACTTCACCACCATGGTCACATCGGGCGATTACACCGTCGGCCAGGCCCACCAGCAGGCCCTGCGAAATATGTACACCTACGGACTGTGGGACTATAACAGATACGAAACCTTCGAGTGGGGTGCCCTGTGGGGCAATCCCAACCTGGCCATGGAACCGCTGATGACCGTCTACATCGACTTCCCCTATGGGTTGCCCGAAATTCTTGAGCCCGGCGTGCCCGACACCATCACGGTTGAGATCACCGAGGCCGGTGACACCTACGTGCCCGGCTCCGGCACCCTGTATTACCGCTATGATGGCGGGACGTATCTTACTCAGAGTCTGACCTCCATCGGCGGCGATCTCTATCAGGCCATCCTGCCCCCGGCCGGCTGCTCCGACACTCCCGAGTTCTACTTCAGCGCCGAGGGCTCCGGTTCCGGCGTGCACACCCGCCCATCCGATGCCCCGGCCAGCGTCTACACGGCCACGGTCGGTGTGCTCAATGTGGTCTTCCAGGACGATTTCGAGTCCGATCTGGGCTGGACGGTGGAGAACGATCCCAACCTGACCGACGGCCCCTGGGAGCGCGGCGTGCCGGTGGGCGGCGGTGACCGGGGTGATCCGGCCAACGACTACGACGGCTCCGGGAATTGTTATCTGACCGACAACGTGGACGACAACTCCGACGTGGACGGCGGCATCACCTGGCTGATCTCGCCGACCTTCGATCTCACCGGCCAGAGCGATGTCAACGTCCATTACGCTTTGTGGTACTCCAACGATTTCGGAGCCGATCCGAACAACGATATCTTCATCACCTATGTGTCCAGCGACAATGGATCGAACTGGACACCCGTGGATACCGTCGGACCGGCCAGCCCCTCAGGGTGGAACGAGCACGATTTCATCCTGGACGATTTCATCACCCCCAACGATCAGGTCAAGGTCCGCTTCGAGGCCTCCGACCTCAATGACGGCTCGGTGGTCGAAGTGGGCGTGGACGATTTCATGCTCTCCACCTTTTCCTGCGAGGAGGCCTATTCTCCGGCGCAGGTGAGCGGGCTGACCGCCACCCTGGTGGAGACCGATCTGCTGTTGCAGTGGTCGCCGGTGGCGACCAACACCGAGGGACAGCCCATCGCGGTCGATCACTATTGCGTATACCGCAACACCCTGGGCTTCTTCGAACCCGGATCGGATCCCTTCACCACCACCTCGGACACCTTCTACGTGGACGATACCGGCGTGGTGGGGGACAGCGGCACGCAGTACTACTACTGCGTGACGGCCGTTGCCGGGAGCAAGGAGTCGGACGACTCGGCGGTGGTGGGTGAGTTCGACCGCGATCTGATCACGGTGCCCTGATCGATTGTGAGACAATCATTGAGCGTTCAAGAGGCCCTTCGGAGCCGATGGAGGGCCTCTTTTTCCCTATGACAAGACCTCGCTATTTTCCGCGGGAGAGGAGAATTTGCTGATGCTGGGTACGCTGAAGGCCGTTTTCTTTCTTGTGTGTATCTGGGCACTCGTCATCGGCGGCCCGGCGGCGGCCGATGTCCAGACACAGGGTCATATCCGGGTGTCCATACCGGTGGGGACCTATGAGATCCGGGAGACGAAGAGAGGGCAGGAGGTGTCGGTCGAGGATTTCGGGCGCTGCCTGATCCCGGGAGCGCCGGACCTTCCCTCGAAGATCTTCGCCCTGGCCATTCCGCCGGGAGCCGAGCTGGTCGATGTCGCCCACGATGCCGGCCAGGGTGTGGTCCTGGACGGGACGTATGAGATTCCTCCGGCCTCTCTGCCCCGGGTGATCGGACCGGAGGATCCTCAGATCTCTGAGCGCGAGCGAAGGGCATATGAGGAAAATCACCGCACCATCTATGGCAGCGACGAGCCCTATCCCCGAACGGTGGCCGAGCTGGTCCGCACGGCCGGGTACCGCAAGTATCACCTGGTGGACGTGCGGGTGACACCTTTTCAATATCAACCGCTGTCCCGCCGGTTGACCTACTATCCCGACATAACGGTAACCATCACTTACCGGATGCCGGAAAAGGGCGGGGTCTTCCCGGTTGACCATCTGGTCCGAACGGAGCGGACGGCCGAGGAGATTATCCTCAACTACGACCAGGCCCAAGGGTGGTACGATGCTGCTCCGGCTCCGGCCAAGGGTCTCTATGACTTCGTCATCATCACCACCGCGGCCTGTACCTCGGCGGTCCAGCCCCTGGCCGACTGGGAGGCCGCCAAGGGACGCACGGTCCGGGTGGTGACCGCCGACTGGATCAATACGTACTACGGGGGAGGATACGATCTGGCCGAGAACATGCGCAACTTCCTGCGGGATAAATACCCCTCCGGGGAATGGGGCATCGAGGATGTCTGCCTGGTGGGCCATTACGACGACGTGCCCATGCGCCGCACCTATCAGGATGTGGGCTACGGACAGCCGGAGACCGATTATTACTACGCCGAGCTGTCCCTGCCCGATAACCAGTCCTGGGACGATGACGGCGATCACCGCTACGGCGAGGACTCCGATCCGATCGATTTTTACGCCGAGGTCAACGTCGGCCGCATCCCCTGGAGCGATCCGGCGACGGTGCAGAGCATCTGCCAGAAATCGGTGGCCTATGAGCAGAATAGCGATCCCGCTTTCAAGAAGAACATCCTCCTGCTGGGAGCCTTCTTCTGGCCGGACACCGACAATGCCGTGCTCATGGAGGCCAAGGTCAATCAGCCCTGGATGGTCGACTGGACCATGACCCGGATGTACGAGCAGGGCTATTCCACTTACTCCATGGACTATAATCTGAACTGGTACAATGTCCGGGACGTATGGTCCGGCGGCAGCTTCGCCTTCGTCAACTGGGCCGGCCACGGCTCGCCGACCTCCAGCCATGTGTATTACAGCAAAGGGTCGGCCTTTGTCTCCAACAGCACCTGCCCCTACCTCAATGATCAGTATCCGGCCATCATCTTCGCCGACGCCTGCTCCAACTCCGATACCGACAACCTCAATATCGGCCAGGCCATGATGGAGCAGGGCGGAGTCGGTTTTCTGGGCGCCACCAAGGTGGCCTATGGAAGCTCGGGCTGGACAAGTCCGGCCAATGGATCCTCGCAATCGCTGGATTACTACTTCACCACCGGGATCACCTCCGGGGATAAGACTCAGGGGCAGAGTCATCAAAGTGCCCTGCGAACGATGTACACCGATGGATTATTCTATAACGACTACTACGAGATCTTCGAGTGGGGCGCGCTGTGGGGCAACCCGGATCTGGACATGAACGATCACCCATCGCTGAGCTTTCTCTTTCCCCAGGGCCTTCCTGAGCAGCTCGATCCGGGCATTGCCGACACCCTCATCGTGCAGATCGAGGAGCACTACGACACCTGCGTTCCCGGATCGGCCAGGCTGCATTATCGTTACGATGGCGGCGTGTATCTGACGTCGTCTCTGACCTCCCTGGGCGGCGATCTCTATCAGGCCATCCTGCCCCCGGCGTCCTGTTCCGACACCCCGGAATATTATTTCAGCGTCGAGGGAAGCGCCAGCGGGCTCCTTTCCAGTCCCGGCGACGCGCCGGCCAGCGTGTACACCGCTCCCGTGGGAGACCTGGTGGTGGTCTATTTCAACGATTTCGAGGATTCCTCCGATTGGATCCAGGACCCCTCCCATACCGCCACCACCGGGGCCTTCGAGCGCCTCGATCCCAATGCCACCTCCTGTCAGCCGGAAGACGACGCCACACCCGATCCCGGCATCTACGGCTGGATCACCGCACAGAATATCAACGGCGGTATCGACGACGTGGATCAGGGCATCGCCGCAACCCGCTCACCGGTTCTCGATCTGACGGCAGGATCCGGAGCGTATCTGTCGATGATGTACTTCCACGGCCAGAGGGATGAGGGAGACGATCCCGAGGGGGACTATTTCCGCATCGATGTGTCCAATGACGGTGGGGCCACCTTTCCGGTCAATCTGGTTCATTTCGGCGATGTGACCACCTACCCCCTGTGGCGCTCCCTGGAGGTGGAGCTGGGAGAACTGATCGATCTGACCGATCAGATGGTCATTCGGGTGCAGGCCTCGGAGAGTCCGCTGCGGGGAGACTGGGTTGAGGGCGGTATCGACGATGTGGTCGTCTCCTACCTGGTCTGCTCCGGGGGGGCACCGGAGGCGGTCGATGATCTGACCGCCTCGCTGCTGGAGAATGATATCGTCCTGCAGTGGACCGAGCCGCCCAGCGAGGGCGGCGTGGACCACTACATCGTGTACCGGAGCGCCGATCCGGTTTTGGCTGGAGACTCACTGGCGGGCATCGGTGGCACAAGCTATACCGACGCCGGCGCCGCCGGCGATGCCGGAGTGAACTATTATTACACCGTGAAAGCAGTGGGCGGAGGGGGTTTGAAGTCGGAGCACTCCAACCGTGTGGGTGAGTTCGACCGCGATGTGATGACAATGCCCTGAGCGGCGGAATAGAATCTCATCGGAAACCATGGGCCCTTCCGGTACCGCCCGGGAGGGCCTTTTTCTATCGATGTCTTCCTAGAAACCCCTTGACAGAAACCGCTCTGTCTGGTAGAATAAAAGAAGGTGAGCGGGTCTTTTTCTTCCATACTCTCAGTGGAGAGGAATATCGATGAACCGAAAGCTGAAGCTGTCTGTGCTATTCGTCTATGCCGTAATCCTGTGCTGGTGTCAGCCTGTACTGGCCGATCCGCCGGCCAGCTACGATCTGCGCGATGTGGGCGGGGAGAATTACGTCACCAGCGTCAAGGATCAGGAGGGCGGCACCTGCTGGACCCACGGCGTCATGGCCGCCATGGAGGGCAACCTGCTGATGACCGGCATCTGGGACGACGAGGGCGAACCCGGTGAGCCCAACCTGGCCGAGTATCACCTGGACTGGTGGAACGGTTTCAACGAGCACAATAACGATGATCTCGATCCGCCCACCGGCGGGGGCCTGGAGGTCCACATGGGCGGCGACTACCGGGTTACTTCGGCCTACCTGTCGCGCGGGGAGGGCGCGGTCAGGGACATCGACGGCCAGTCCTACGGCGTGGCCCCGTCGCGATCTGAGCCGGGCTACCATTACTACTATCCCCGGGACATCGAATGGTACGTGGCCGGGGTCGATCTCGGCAACATCGACCTGATCAAGGAGAAGGTCATCGAGCACGGCGTCATGGGCACCTGCATGTGTTATGACGGTTCCTTTATCACCAACTACATTCACTATCAGCCCTCCACGAGCTCCCTGGATCCCAACCATGCCATCGCCATCGTCGGCTGGGATGACAGCCTGGCCACCCAGGCCCCCGAAGGCCCCGGCGCCTGGCTGTGCAAGAACAGCTGGGGACCGGGCTGGGGTTATAGCGGCTACTTCTGGATCTCCTATTATGACAAGCACGCCGGCCAGCAACCGGAGATGGGAGCGGTCTGCTTCCAGGGCGTCGAGCCGATGGCCTACAGCCGGATCTATTCTCACGACTATCACGGCTGGCGCGACACCAAAACGGACGCCGACCAGGCTTTCAACTCTTTCACGGCCCAGGAGAACGAGTTGCTCACCGCGGTCAGTTTCTTCACCGCCGACGACAGCGTCACTTATACGGTCAGGATCTACGACGGTTACGCCGGCGGCGGACTGCAGAACGAGCTGGCCTCCCGGACCGGATTCATCGAACATACCGGCTTTCACACCGTCGATCTGGATTCGGTGGTGCAGCTGATCCAGGGGGATGACTTCTATCTCTATCTGCAGCTCTCCTCCGGCGGGCAGCCCTACGACCGCACCTCCGATGTGCCCGTCCTGCTGGGCGCCTCCTACCGGACGATCGTCGAGTCCCGTTCGGAACGCGGCCAGAGTTACTACTGGAGCGGCTCAGGATGGTCGGACCTGTATGATACCGACAGCACGGCCAATTTCTGCATCAAGGGACTGGTCGAGCCGGCCCTGCGCATCGAGTATCCCGACGGCCTGCCCTTCAACCTCAGCCCCAGTGATGAGACCGAGATCACCGTCCAGATCGTCTCCGGGGCCGATAGCTATGTGCCGGGATCCGGCCGCCTGCATTACCGTTACGACGGAGTCTCTTTTCAGACGGCCTTGCTGTCCCCGCTGGGCGGCGATCTTTACCGGGCCGCCCTGCCGGCCCCGCTGTGCGCCCAGGACCCGGAATACTATTTCACCGCGCAGGGCGCGCTGGGCGACACCATCTTCAGCCCGGTTGACGCCCCGGCCTCGGTTTACACCGCTGTCGTCGGCACCCTCACCGGGATCTTCGCCGACGATTTCGAGTCCGACCAGGGCTGGACGGTGGAGATTGATACCATCCCTGGCGCCTGGGAGCGGGGTCTTCCGGTCGGCGGCGGCAATCGCGGTGATCCAGCCAGCGATTGGGACGGTTCCGGGCAGTGTTATCTGACCGAGAACCTCTATGGTAACTCCGACGTGGACGGCGGCGCCACCTGGCTGATCTCGCCGCTCATGGATCTGACCGGCGGCGACGATGCCCTGGTCCATTACGCTCTCTGGTACACCAATAACTTCGGATCCGACCCCGATAATGATGTCTTCGTCGTGGCCATCTCACCGGACAGCGGTTCCGGCTGGACCCCGATCGACACCGTCGGGCCCTCCAGCTCGCCCGGCTGGCGGGAGTATACCTTCACGGTGGGCGATTATGTGACCCCCACCGATCGCATGAAGATCCGCTTCGAGGCCTCCGACCTGGGCAGCGGCTCAGTGGTCGAGGCCGGCATCGACGACGTCTGGGCGGCCACTTTCTGGTGCCAGAGCCCGCCGGAGGCGGTCGGCGGTCTCAGGTCTACCCTGGCTGGATACGAGAGCGGCTTTTCCAGTCCCGACATCCGTCTGACCTGGACCGAGCCGTCCAGCGAGTCGGGCCTGGATTACTATATCGTGTACCGGGCTGCCGATCCCGAAGGAACGATGGATTCCCTGGCGGCCACGACCGACACCACCTATCTGGATGCCGGCGCCGGGAGCAACCCGTCGGAGAATTATTATTACCTCATCCGGGCGGTCGATGTGCTGGGCCGGAAGGGTCCGGAGTCCGGCCGGGTGGGCGAGTTCGATATCGAGGTAATCAACACGTCGGCAAGGTAAACTTCTTTGAGGACCGGATCTTCCTGAAGGGGGCGCGATAGCAGCGCCCCCTTTTTTATAACCACCTGGACCTTGAACATTCGGGGAGTGGTTTTCCGTGCCCCCTTTTTATCTTGTGGTCCTTATAACCTTATTAAATGACTATGGAATACGGCAGAAAAAACTTGACAAATTTTTTCGAATATGATAAAATGAAGTTGTTGATTTCCTTTTTTAGCGTTTTCCGGGAGGTGAAAATGTTTTTTCGGTCATTCTCCTTGTTGAAGATAGTATGCCCTCTTCTTCTCATCTTTACCATCATCGCGAGTACTTCCGGTCAGCCGGTCAAAGAGTTTCAGATCGTGAGGACACATCCCGCCGATATCGCCGATCGCAAGCTGATAAGTGAATATCCGCTGCTCAATTCAAGGTCCGAGATATCCGGTTCGTATCAGATCATCCAGTCGGGTGATATGAAAGAATTCCTCATCTCGATTGAGGGCAGGGCGAGTTTTCCCATCTATCCAATGTCTTCCTTCGTAGTTTCCAAGGATGGCAATAGAGTGATCGCCTATGGCCGCCACGTAGACCATTCCGTCATCTCGCCGATGCAGATACGAACATACTCGTCCAATGGCGAACTGATAGCATCGCTGGACACGGACATCTGGCCACCGTACTGTCTGGGAATTCAAGACAACGGCGACATCTGGATCGCCGGCAAAGATGGATATCGCGGCGTATCGTTCGTTCTTCGGAAGATTTCATCGGGAGGAGAAACCATCTGGGAAAGGTCGCTGCCGCCGAAGGCCCCCATGCGCCTGGTCTTTTCTTTAGACAACAGCTCTGCGGCACTGGAACTATTCGATGAAATCGAGGACACCAGGGCTCTTCTTCACTACAACCGGAACGGCGATCTTCTTCATGAACTGGCGATGCCATCTTTTTTTTCCGGAACGGAATTCGTTTCCAATGAGATAGTGTTTCTCCACTCTGCCTACGAGTGGCGATTGTACCGGTTGGAAGACCCTCTCAGTTTGATCTCTGCAGGCCGGTTGCAGGGAAATCCTCTCGGAGCTTATCCGGTCACCGGCTTTCCGCGGGGAGATACGTTTTGTCTCCTCACGACCGGAGATGCAGATGCCAGGGGATATCGCCTTCAGGCGATCGATAGCGAGACGGGGCAGATTCTGGCCGAGAGTTTTTTCGAGGGGGCTCCCAGTTGGCAGCCGTATCGGATCTGCCGGATCACGGAACGTGAGAATATCGAGTTGCTGCTCGACGAAAATAGATCTTTTGAGCTCGCTATCGAATAGATGGGAGAGAATTATGAAGAATCAAAGAGGCTTCCAGAGGCATATCGGCCTGCTCGCAATCGCCATGCTGATGATGGCCGCTTCCGTGGCTATGGCACAGCCGGCAGCTCCGGATCTGCATGTCGTGCAGCCGTATTATGAAACCCCCCTGCTCATGCATCTGGCATGGAGCGCTGTGGACAGCTCTGAGGAATACCAATATCGAGTCAAAGCGGACAGCGGAGCTTATTCGAGTTGGATCAGCGTCGGGGGGGATACTACCTGCGACGGTATTCAAGTACTCCAGGGGCCGGTATATACCTTTCAGGTGCGCGCGAGAGTGGGCGGGATCTACAGCGACACCTCCAGCTCTCGCAGCAGCAGCGCGGTAAAGGTCTGGCCGGTCACCGAGAATATTTCCTGCACAGCGCCCGAATGTCTGGAGTTGTACCATGGTTTCAACCAGCCCATCTTGGCCGGAGGAAATAAATATCTACATGAGGGGACCGACCTGCACGGGGGGGAGACAACGCAATCGGAATGTGTCCGTGCTCCCCTCGGCGGGATCATTATGTATTGTGGCGGTGCGGGCTCGAACATCTGTGTCAATATGAGAGTTCGTCTAAGTGGCCAAGATCTTTATATCCAGTTCAACCATCTGGAGACTCTCAATCCGGGCTTGACCATCGGCCATTCCGTGGCTCCAGGGGAACATCTCGGGAATATCAATAGCAATGGATTTTTCGGAGATGTCAGAAACAATCATACACACGGTCACTGTTGGGGCACCTATACAGACATGGAGGGTACGACCAGGAATCTTCTGGAACTCTGGGATCAACCGGGCTATCGCGATCCCTTTGGTGTCGCCCCTGTGGTCGAGAACACCGATACCACCAATGCGGAGCCGCTGCGTTTCCGCAATGAACCCGATCGATCCGAGTATCTTCCCGATGATGGCAAAGCATATGGGGCTGTCGATATCGTGGTCGAGGCTCGGGATCACCAATCTACCGACGCTCCCTGGCAGGTACCCGAGAGGGTCGGGTATTATATCCAAAGAGTCGAGGGCGGCATAGCCACCGATTGTGTGCAAAGCGCGGCTCTTCCGTACCTGCTCATCGACGGATCCAACTGGTATGGCAATCCCTTCGGACATACCGACTCATTGCGATTGCACACCATATTTGACCTGACGGATTCGCTGAGGGGGTGTGTGCCCGGGACTCCGGACTGGTACGCCTATCGTCAATGGTTTACCTATGTCGTTACCAACACCTATGGCACCACCGGCGATTCAACCTTTTTGGATGCCGACCAGTGCTGGGCGACCAACGCCAGGAACACGGAAACATCGCCTAACGGCTACCGGGCCGATTACGATAGCGCCCTGGTCAATGAGGAGGCGAAATTTCCCGACGGCCGATACCGGGTGGGCATCCGCCTGGAGGATTTTGTCAATGTCGCCCCCGACTATCTCCACGATGTTTACGTAGATAATTTCCGTCCGTACGTAAAAAGTGTCGAGATCAGAACAGACATCAATACCATCTACTCAGCGGAGTGGATCTGGGCCGACAGCCTGCTGTCGCTGTCTCCCCAGCATCCCGACTCCGGCCTGGTCAGGGTGGCCGGGGCCGATCAGGACATCACCATTCGGGTCACCACCAGCGAGCCGATGATGGTGGTCTATATCGACACCATCGAGACCCTGGGCTGGGCTTCCTCGGGTCCGGCATACGTCAGCCCTGATAGCACGTATTGGTCGTTCGTCATTCCCGCGGAACACATCGCCGGGAATGGAGCGGCCGATGGAAAACACATTATCTCTATATCGGGTCTCGATTTTTCCGGCAACACCTTGCAGGGATTTACAGAGGCCAAGACGATATATTCGGTCAGCGAGATCCCCCGGCGGCAGAGTGACGGCTCGTGGAGCCCGGCACCGATCGCCGGGCCCGATCGTGTGCATCGCTTCCTCATCGGTGCAGCCAATGTTTCTCTGGTCATCGACCGGTCCGGGAGCATGTTGGGCGAGTCTATCGCCAGGGCGAAGACGGCTTCCAAACAGCTTGTCTCGCTGTTGGATCATGGCCATTTCATCGCCGTTTCCAGTTTTGCCAATGGCGCCAGCAACGACTATCCCCTGACCAGGATAACCAGCCATCAGACCAAGATCAGTGCTCAGACTGCCATCGACGGTATCTCTGCGGCCGGCGAGACGTCCATCGGCGCAGGCCTTCAAGCCGGCCAGAACCAGCTGAATGCGCCCCCGCGCCCGGATTTCTACCCGGCCATGATCCTGTTCAGCGATGGTCATGAGAACCGGCCTCCATGGGCAGGCGATATCCTGCCTGCCATACCTGAGGCCACAGATATCTATACCGTTGGGATAGGTCTTGGAGCCGACGCCCGGCTGCTCAGCCAGATTGCTCATACAACGGGAGGTCAGTATTACTATGCATCTACGCCCGGTCAGCTGAGCGACATCTGCGAGATCCTGACGCACACCATCACCGGGCGTCAGCAATTGGCCAGCCATACCGGCACTGTTTCAGGGGGGGGCAAGGAACAGATCGAGCACGATGTCCTTATCGACGGCGCCATGGAAACGGCCACCTTCTCACTGCTCTGGCAGGAGGCGGCCAATGATCTTGACCTGGAGCTGATCGGTCCTGACAGCACGGTCATCGATTCAGCCCGAGCCGCAGCTGCCCCCAAGATTGGATTCTATCGTTTTCCCGCTGTTGAATTTTTTTCGATATCCTATCCAGATTCGGGACAATGGACCCTGCGGATTATCGGCGCGGCGGTGGACAGCACCGAAGAATATATTGCCTCAGCGGCAGGGCATACGGATCTGGAGCTGGATATTGGGTTCAGCCAAGATGCCTATGTCGGTGGTGACACCGTGATCGTCATCGCGGCGCTGCTGGAAGATTCCAGCAGCGTTCTGGGCGCGACGGTCCAGGCCGAGATCACCGTGCCTTCCAGCAAACAGGGAGAAGTGCTGCGAAAAATCTATGATCGAAGAAAAAGGGAAACGCTCGATGAATCCCCGTTCCCCGACATGGAGGAACTGACCGGTTCGAAAGATTCGAAGACGGAGCTTCTCGATCTCTACGACGATGGCAACCACCACGATGGCGCCCCGAACGACGGCGTCTATGGCAATGTCTTCACGAATACCAGCACCGTCGGCAGCTATCCGGTCACCGTGGCCGCCTCGGGCAGCGCGACCGCCGCGGGGCCCTTTACCCGCCGCAGTAACCGAGCTTTTTTCATCCAGGAACCCCCGCAGATAGCCCTTTCGGCCGCAGAGATCGACTTCGGCGATGTGATCGTCAATACGACGCATACGTTGAACCTGCTGATCTACAATACGGCCGATACCCTATCCGCAGATCTATTGGTTAGCGATATCCAACCGGCCGATCCCGCTTTTCAGCCGGACACCTCCGATTGTGTTGTATCTCCAGGAGGGTTTTACGTTTTACCTGTTTCCTTTACGCCCGCCACGACCGATTCATTCACCTCCCTGCTCGAGATACAGAGCAACGATCCCGATCAACCCGTTTCTGAAGTCACGTTGAGAGGCCAGGGCATACCATCGCCGGTCATCTCGGTAACACCGGATTCTCTATGCGACAGCCTCAGCACCGGCCAGATATCGATTCAGGGGCTGCAGATCTTCAACCTCGGATCGGGGGATCTTTACTTCGGCATTACTCTGGAGGAGACGTCGACGAAACATCAGGATCTGTTCATCAGACCTCGTCGAAATGACCGCTTGCGGCTCAGCGGGGAGATTCGCCAGGCAAATGCGGAAAAGAGCACGCGCGGTGCCGGGGATATTCTGGACAGCTACATCAACTTTCCTCTCTACAACAAAGGCATGATCTGGGCTCAGGATGCCATGTATCGGGATGATCTCTACGTGGTCGGGTGGGATAGTTTGTATCGCTACGATCCGGACATCCAGCAGGTCGTCGATCGTTACCCGCTGCATGATGCTCCATCCGGTATCGATTGGGACGGCCGGCATCTGTGGATCGGTGATGCCGACGGCCGCCTGTTCGCCTACGATCTGGATGGGCACATCCAGAATCTATGCACCGGCCCGGTCAACGACAATTTGGCCATCGCCTGGGACGGTCAGCACCTGTTGGTCAATGACAGAGGCGACTGGGATCCGATGTTTTATTGGATCGAGCGAGACGGCATCGTGGTGGACTCCATTCCATCGCACTTCGCCGGCGAGGCCGGAGCCACGGTCTGGGTTGAAAAGCATGATGACGGCCATCTCTGGGCGACCGATAACGGCAACGGGCGGATCGTCCAGGTGACCCTGCAGGACAGCATGGCCAATACGTTCAGTGCCTTTTACTTCTCGGGCACCGATGACGCCTATTCGATAGCCCACGACGGAACCGATCTGTGGTGGAGCGATTGGGACGGGCCTCTGTACCGGTTGGACGACGGCATCGAGGAGGGTCCCATCTGGCTGTCGGTCGATTCCCTCAACGGTCATGTTCCACCACTCCTGTCGACAACCATCCATGTCACCTTCGATGCCACCTGCCTGATCGAGGGCGATCATCATGCCGACATCATCATTGCCTGCAACGATCCGGCTCAACCGCAACAGGAGATTCGGATTCCCGTTTATCTCGGTGTCCCGCCGGGCGCCCCGGACATCTTCGTGGAGCCGGATACGCTGAGCGACACCCTTTTTACCGATCAGACCGCCACGCATTGGCTGACCATATCCAACCAGGGGGTCAGCGACGACCTGACATTCGAGATCGGCATCGACGAAAGCGGTGAGAAGCTCTTCCACAGGCAGGCCGGTGCTCCTTCTGATCTGAAAGGTTCGCCCGACCAGAGACGAGATCATTTGACATTCTGGGGAGCCGGTGGTCCGGACGATTATGGCTATCGCTGGATGGATAGCGACGATCCCGGAGGTCCGGTTTTTGAATGGATAGATATCTGCTCCGTCGGTACACAGATCACCTTATCGGATCAGGATTATGAGGAAATGACCCTGCCCTTCACCTTCTCTTTCTATGGAGAAAACAAAACGACGGTGAAGATCTGTTCAAATGGCTACCTTACCTTCGGATCCGACGGCACCGACGGGACCAATGACGCCATCCCGGATACGACCGAGCCCAATGACTTCATCGCTGTCCTGTGGGATGACCTGGCGCCGAATTTAGGCGGCACGGTTCATCATTATCACGATGCCGCCGATAGCCGTTTCATCGTGCAGTATACCGATATTCCCAAATACAGCGGCGAGCCATACACCTTTCAGGCGATTCTCAATTCCGATGGCAGTATCATGTTCCAGTATTTAAGCCTGTCCGCTCCACTCGATGAAGCCACCATCGGAATCGAGAATAAAGATGCCACCGATGGGCTGCAGGTAGCCTACAATGAGTATTACTTGCATGACCACCTGGCCGTGTCGATCACTCCCGGGGCTCCATGGGTGAGCGTTACCCCCGACTCGGGGGTGGTGCCGGCCGACTCGTCCATGGAGATCGAGGTGACGTTCGATGCCTTTGTTCTGCTGGGGGAATACTCCGCCGATCTGGTCATCGCCAGCAATGATCCGGACGAGCCGGAGATCAGGATCCCGGCCTCTCTCCGGGCCGTCGCCGACACCACCGAGCCCGAACAGAACTGGATCAGCTTTCTGGGGGGAGACAACACCAAGCTGGATTGGGGGCTGGCGATCGCCGCCGATGATGCCGGCAACGTATACGTGACCGGCAAGACGAAGTCATCCAATTTCCCGATCACGGCCGGGGCCTACGATCAGAGCTATGCCGGCGGATATCCATACTATAAAGACGATGTCTTCGTGACCAAGATCGATCCCCAGGGGACGGCACTGATCTATTCCACCTTCCTGGGAGGGGCCGAATACGAATACGGTTACGGCATCGCTGTGGACGGCATGGGCTGTGCCTATGTGACCGGGACGACCTCGTCTTCGGAATTCCCCACCACGCCGGGAGCCTTCGATGACACGCGAAATGGGTATGATGCCTTTGTGACCAAACTCAATACTGCGGGAAGCGGGCTGGAGTACTCCACCTTTCTGGGAGGAAGCAGCTGGGAGGAAGGCTTTGCCATTGCGCTGGATGATTCCGATCAGGTCTATCTCAGTGGTCGTACGACATCGACTGATTTTCCTTACACCGCAGGAGCATACGATACCACTTACAATGGCGGATTCGAGGATATCTTCCTGGCCCAGCTCAATGCCGGGGGAAGCGATCTGCTCTACGCCACCTATCTGGGCGGGACCGACCGGGGGGAGAAAGGGTACGCCATCGCCCTCGGCGAATCGGGTGATATCTTCATCGCCGGCTTTACCGACTCCGACGATTTCCCGGTGACGCCTGGCGCCTTCGACACCACCTTCGGAGGCGGGTACCAGGCTCACGATGTATTCGTGGCCCGGTTCAACGCGGCCGGAGACAGCCTGATCTACGCCACCTTCCTGGGAGATGACGACGACGATGAAGGTCTGGCCATCGATATCGACGCCTCCGGTTGCGCTTACGTGACCGGATATGCCGCCTCAGAGGATTTTCCCACCACTGAAGGGGCCTATGACCGGGTCCACGGCGGGGACGATGATGCGTTCGTGGTGAAGCTCAACAGCGACGGGAGCGATCTGATCTATAGCACTTTCCTGGGCTCGGCCGGGGAAGATCGCGGAGCTGGCATCGTCCTGAGCAATTCCGGCTGTGCCAGCGTGACCGGCTATACCGAATCGGCCGACTTCCCCACCACCGTAGGAGCCTTTGATGAGGTCTATAACGACGATGGAGGCCCGGATGTCTTCGTGACCAGGATCGATCCGGACGGCGGTGACCTCAGCTACTCCACTTTTATAGGGGGCATCGGTGATGACGAAGGATCGGCCATCGCTCTGGTCGGGTCCGGAGATGTTCTGGTGACCGGATTCACCCATTCCTCCGATTTTCCCCATACCACAGGAATCTTCGACAGCACCTACGCCGGGGGCGACGGTGATGGCTTCGTGGCCAGGCTGGCTGTCGGCGGCGAGGAGGACCTCACTCCGCCCGATCCCATCGACGATCTAACCATCGATATCGCCAGCGGGGGAAAGATCTCCAGCGGGGATGTGTATCTGGTATGGAGCGAACCGTATGATCAGGTCGGCGTGGTCCGCTACGTGATCCTCCGCAGCGCCGTGGCCGGCAGCCCGGGCGACTCCCTGGCCGGCACGACCGACACCGTCTTTGTCGATTCAGGCGCAGCAGGAGACACCGGCACCCAGTACTATTACGTCGTCGGGGCCGCCGACGCGGCCGGCAACAGATCGGAGATTTCCAATCAGGTTGGAGAGTTCGATTGTGATCTGATCAATGCCACCTCGGCGAAGTGATGTACCGAACATGATTGAATCATCTTGAAAGGGGCGCGGTTTTCCGCGCCCCTTTTCATAGCCGCCGGACGAATGGTCGACGTGGATCGGGAATATAAAAAAGGGCGGTTGCAGAACCGCCCTTTGAATTTCTGTATTGTTTTCTAACGACGCTCGCTTTGTTACGAGCACGCCCGTCGAACACGAGCACGTTTTATTCTTTCAGAGTAAACTCCCACCCGCAGGTGAATCCCTCCGCCTGATCCGGCGGACAGCCCAGGCAGCGAGTCTCGATGCGCGGATCCACGGTGCTGGCGAAAGTGTTGAATTCCACGATACCGACCGGCTTGCAGGGAAAGTCTGGCAATCCCTTGCGACGACGGGCCTCCTGTACTCGGCAGGTGACCATGCGGAAGATGAGAGTGTCCTGGTCAGGCCACTCCACCTGCTGGACGTTCATCGGGGCATAGAGACGATAGCGGAAGGCCTGTTCCAATGCTTTGAGGCCCCCGTTTTCAGGGATTTCGAACACTTTCATGATCCGCTGGGCCTCTACGGCGGCGAATCGCTCCCAGGATCGTTTGTCCAGCTCGATGGCCGTCTCCAGATCGAATTTCTCCTCGGCGGCCAGAAACCAGCAGCCGTCGTGAGCCAGCCAGTTCTTGGCGTAGACCTCGATCAGCTTGAGCAGCTCCTCTTTTGGCAGACCGGCGATTTGCTCGATGGCCTTCATGATCCTCGCTTTCTTGTGGATGGAAACGCGATCAGCGCGATGACTTTCCAGAGGCTCTGCCTCCGGACAGGACGGAATTCTCCTGCGGTTTTCGGACTATTCTTCGGCCTCTTCGATGATTTTCTTCTTAATTATCTGGCGGCGGTCACCCATCATCGAACCGGATCCTCGCTTGCGCAATGTTTTGGCCTTTTCCAACTGCTCGGCGGTGAGCAGATCATGCGACTTCTCCATTAGCGTCCAGCGCGCCAGGCCCATCTTCTTGTGCATGTCGGCGATCTGGGAGACCTTGGCCTTGATCTTGCCGAAGTCGATCGACTCCTGATCGAGGAGCGCCTTCATATCGACACGGGCCAGCGCGATCTCGGCGCGCATCTCGATGGCCGATTTCTCATGGTTCCGTCTCAGGGCCTTGAGGTCCTCGATTTGCTTGTCGGTCAGCTCCAGATGCTCGGCCATGCGGATGAAATGACCCGGTCCGCCGGAGCGAGGAAAACCCGATCCCATCCTTCGGCCGTGGTGCCGGCCGGACCGGCCCATCATTCCCCGATGCATATCCATCATGCCGTGTCCGGACCCGCCGGCCATCATCATCCGGCAACCGCCCGAACCGTGGCAGCCCTCAGAACCGCCGCAGCCCTTCGCGTCGTGATCACCGGACGCGCTTTTACACCCCCCCATACTGCTGCCGCCCTTCTCTCCGGCGCAATGCTTTCCGGCGTCGGCCGATGACAGGCCCTCCGTCCTGGCGCAGGCCTTGTCGGACGCGCATTTCTTCTGGCATCCGACTGCGGTCGCGGTCGTGGATTTCTGACAGGTTTTCGTTTCCTCGGCCCAGGTCAGACCGACCATCAGCAGCATGGCCAGGACGAGCGCCGTCAGCGTCAGGGAATATCTCCTCATGACAGATTCCTCCTTCCGGTGAACAGCACCTGTTTCAGGTGCGATCGACCTTCTCGATAAGGTGAATTGTGTCTGCTATTCGGCCGCAATAGCCGAGTAAAATAATAGGCCAAAGATCTTACCCATAATATGATATCAGAATATTCACGGGTCAAGGTTCTTTTTAGCACCCCGCGACAAAGCGTCGGCGGCGGGTATTTCAGATGGCTTGTCTCCTCTCTCCCGGCTCTGTCGATTCGCTTGCCCGGCCCAGCAGAGCCAGCAGCACGGCGGCCGTCAGCCCCAGGGCGGTACCGTAGAGGAAGGTCCAGCGTGGGGCCAGCTGCCACAGGGCGCCGGCTGCCAGACTGGCCGGCAGAGCGGCAAGGCCGATGGCGGTGTGAAAGGCCCCCAGGGCCGTTCCCCGGACCTCGGCCGGCACCAGATCGGCCACCAGGGCCCGCTGCGGCCCATCGGTCAGGGCCCGGAAACCGCCATAGAGCGCGAAGAGAAGAACCAACTCCAGCCAGCTGCGGGCCAGGGCCAGGCCCAGACAGGTCAGGGCGAACAGACTATAGCCCATGAACAGCACCTTCCTGCGCCCGATCCGGTCCGAGAGGACGCCGGCCGGTATGGCCAGCCCGGCATAGGCGACATTGATGAGCACATACAGCAGGATGGTCAAGCCCAGCGAGTGCGCCGGACCGGATACATCGGCGGCCCTGAGGATCAGGAACATGTAGGAGAAATTGCCCAGGCTGAAGACCGTGGCCACGATCAGGAAGCGGTAGAACGGCCGGGGAAGACCTCTCAGGCGCGGGCGAAAGGATTCAGCCGGCTCTTTCTGGTGACGTGGTTCGCGAACCGTGAAAAGAGGCGCCACGGCGGCGAAGGCGACCACCGCGCCGACCAGGAGGATCGAACGGACCGGCAGATCCGCGCCGGCGACCAGGACATAGGCCGCCAGAGCCCCGACGATGGCTCCGGCGGTATCCATGGCCCGGTGGAATCCGAAGCCCCGCCCGCGGGCGGTTTCGTGCACCGAAGCGGCGATGAGGGCGTCGCGGGGCGCGCCCCGGAGTCCCTTGCCCACCCGCTCGGCCGGCATCAGCGCCAGCAGATGCTGCCAGACCGTGGACAGAGGGAAGAGCAGCTTGGCCACCGCCGAAGTCAGGTATCCCAGCACCATGAAGGGTTTGCGGCGCCGGATGCGGTCGGACCAGTAGCCCGAGAGAACCTTCAGCAGGCTGGTGGCCGACTCGGTCAGTCCCCCGATGCCGCCGACCGCCAGACCGCCTCCGCCCAGCATGGTGATGAAGACCGGTAGGATGGGCTTGATCATGTGGGTGCTGGCATCGGCCAGAAAACTGACCACGCCCAGCAGGAAGATATTTCGGGAGAGTGGTTTGGAGACGGGAACCTCTCTGTCATGGTTGAGAATGCACGGCTTCGATCTTTCGATGCACCGGGCCGCCGAACAGGCTAGGCCTATTTCAGCAGAACCATCTTCCGGGTCTCCGAGCCGGCCCCGGTCTGCAAGCGGCAGAAGTAGAATCCGCTGGAAAGCCCCTGACCGTGGAAACGGACCCGGTGAACTCCGACGGGACGCTCCTCGTCGAGCAGCACACCAACGACCTGACCGCGCACGTTGAAGACGGTCAGCCGGACATGCGCGGATGCGGCCAATTGAAAGGAGATGGCGGTGGACGCGTTGAACGGATTGGGAACGTTCTGAAAAAGCCGGAAGGCCTTCGGCCGGCCGGAAGCTCCGGCTTCCGGCGCCCTCAGGGACCGGAAGATGGTCAGCCGGGCGGGCTCCTTGATCAGCCTCAACCCGGGTATCGTGATCCGGCCGCCGGACTGGGCCGTGACCGTGCCCGATTGGAGCAGCTGGCCGTTCGCCTCCCGGATCAGCTCATAGCGATAAGGCAGACCCGGCTGGGGCTGGAACTGCTGCAGCCGGCGGGGGGTGAGATCAGCCCGGATGGTATCGGCCGCCGGGATGTCGCATTCATACTCCGATTGGGAGACGACCCACAGACTGGCTGCCCAGGAATCCGGGGTCTCCTCGATCGTCTCCGGATCCCATTCCAGATAGCCGCCCCAGGTGCCCCAGGGATCGCCGTTCTCCGGGGTACCGTCGCCCGGGTCCGGCTGGCGGCCGGGCATATTCGGGTCGCTGTCGGTGTTGGAGAAGCCGGGAAAGGACCGGTCCTTACGGAATCGCGTCAGATAGGAGGCGTGGATATGCTCCGAGGACCCGAATTGGGCGGAGAACCATCCCAGACCGTGCTGGCGCTCGTCCCAGTAGAGGGCACATCCGGTGGCAGCCGAGTCGAGCCGGGCATAGAGCTCCGGTTTCTCCTCCCAGGGGGCTACGGTGTCCTGTTTTCCGGACAGGATCACGGTGAAGGGCCAGTCCGGTCCGCTCTGCTGAAGGTTTTCCAGGCGCCATGACCAGTTGAAGGCGTCGTAGATCCCGGGCCGGCCTTCCAGATTGGTGGGCAGGTTCTGCTGCTCCAGGCCCCACAGCTTGTATTTGGAGGTATTCACCGGCCCGGTCCCGATGGCCACCAAGGCCAGGGCGGCGCCGAAGGTCTGGGGGGCGAACTGGGTGTGCAGAAGCGAACCGTTGCCGCCCATGCTGGCCCCCATCATGGTCACCCGGGCGGAGTCGATGGGCAGCTGCCGCATCAGCCAGCCGATCTCCCACCACATACGCCGGACAGTGTAGTCGATCACGGTGGCCGAGTCGCCGGGATAACCGGGATCGAAACGGTCATACTCGTCGGCGTATCCGTACCAGAAGGTATTGACCACACCATCCTGGAGGGACAGCGTGTCGCGGGAGCGACGGCCGTCGTCCAGGCAGGCCAGATAACCGGCCAGCCCACGGGTATATGATCCTGCGGCCCGATGAGGGGCGAAGGCCCACAAATCCCCGCCGCCGCCGTGGAGGGCCACCACCAGGGGTTGTTCCCCGGGTCCGGCCGGGGCCTGAGGCTCCCACAGGGCGAAATTGTACCCCAGACCGTTCTCATACAGATTGCCCATCACCGGGTAGGCCGGCCTCCCCGATTCGGGGTCGTCCCGGCCGTCGATCCAGTGCGCATAGACGGTCAGGCTGTCGTTCTGGAGCTGAATGGTGGCCTCTGCCGGATCGATGGTCTCGGCGATGGGGCCGATGCTATTGGCGGCGGTGACCAGCGTGTCGGCCTTGAGCACCACCGCGTAGTATCTCTGGCCGGTCTCATGCGGCGTAACCACGAAGTAGGTCTTGTCGGCCGCCACCTCCACGGCGCCGCCGGAGCCGTCCGGCAGGATCCAGCGGGCGTCGGTTACGTACCCGTCCAGACGAAAATTGGCGCCGTTATCCGAAAAACAGCGGCCGATCCACCGAGCGCCGCTCAGGGAGCTGATCGGTTGGTCGGAAGCATAGATGTCGCAGAGGGTATCTCCGGGGGCGTCGTTCCCCCAGACCAGAAAGGTCTGACCCCGGGTGTGCCAGCCCTGAAGATCTGTCTGTGCCCGGCAGCGCTCCACGGCCGGAAACAGAACCAGGCTGAAGGCGGTGGAAAGGATGACGGCGAGAAACTGTACTCGTCGGCGGATCATATCGGTCCTTACTTCAGCGGGCAGGAGACCGAGCTCCACCCGGCCAATCCACCCAGCACCACGGCCACGTTCTTCCAGCCCTGGCGCTGCAGCAGGCTGGCGGCCACCGTGGAGCGCAGGCCGCTGCCGCAGAAGATGTACACCGATCGGTCCCGGGGTACCTCGCTCATGCGGTGCGGCAGCTGGGTGATGTGGATCTGATGGGCGTTGGGGATCTCTCCCGCCGAGGTCACCTCGCGTTCGCTGCGCACATCCAGAACATGCAGCTTTTCCTCCTCATCGAGCAGAGCGCACAGCGTCTGCACGGTGACCGTCCGGATAGCGCCGCTTTCCTGGCCGGCCGTATGCCAGGAGAGCATCCCCCCGGCCAGCGAGCCGACCAGCTGATCATAGCCCAACCGGACGAGGTAACGCACCATGCGGTCCGTATCGTCGGTCTCGTTGACCATCAGAAGAGGCTTGTCGTAGGGCGTGAACCAGCCCACGAAGCCGGGCAGTCCCTCCAGCCAGATGGACAGGGACTGGGGCACATGGGCGGCGCAGAAACTGAGATTGGAGCGGGTGTCCAGGACGATCGAGGTCTGGGCTTTCTCGGCGAACTCATCGGCCGTCAGGGGCGGGGGCGCCGGCAGGCCTCCGGGCAGGGCAGCGCCCTCGAGATTGAGGCGCTCCATCCGGCGGAAGTAAGGCGGTCGTTCCAGCTCCCGGGCCGCTGCGGCGATGAATTCCTCCCGGCTGCCGTGCTGCAGCATGGGATTGAGGCGCCGCTCCAGACCGATGGTGGTCCAGGTCCGCTCGGCGATGGCCGAGCCGCAGACCGAGCCAGAGCCGTGGGCCGGGCACACGATGAGGTCGTCTCCCAGGGGAAGCAGCTTCTCGAACAGGGTGTCATAAAGCTGACCGGCCAGCTCCTCGGCCCGGTCCATGCCCAGCAGATCGACCCGGCCGACATCCCCGGCGAAGAGCGCATCTCCGGTGAAAAGCATCCAGGGCCGGCCGTCGGGGTCGTGCAGCAGGTAGCTCATGCTGCCGGGGGTGTGGCCGGGGGAGTGGATGGCCGTGATCTTCAGCCGGCCGGCATTCCAGCTCTGGCCATCGCTGACCGTCTGGCCGTACTGATAATCCAGTTGGCCGTCGGCGTGCCAGATCTCGGCGCCGGTACGGTCGGCCAGCTCCACCGAGCCGATGGCATAATCCTCGTTGCGGTGGGTCTCCAGGATGGCGAAGATGCGAAAACCGTTCCTCACGGCCCGATCGATATAAATATCGCCATCGCGGCGGGGATCGATGACCACAGCCCGGTGACCGTCGCCGATCAGATATGAGCAGTGAGCGATCCCTTCCGATTCGATCCGTTCGAACACCATCGGACATCACTCCTCTGTTAACCTTCGTGCATCATCTTGAGAGCTTCCATTCCTAACGCAAACGGCTGACGGTGATCTGCTTGGGAGAGGACGACCCGAAGGGACTCTGGTCGTAACCGCCGTATTTGGTCTCGACCGCGAATCCATTGTAATGCAGCAGTTCGTCCAGCTCCTGAGGGTAGAGGATGCGCATGTTGTTCTCCACCACCCGGGCGTCTTCCTCCTTCCCGATGCGGTAGTACCAGGTGATGTGGTTGATCTGAGCGGCGGCGTCGTAGATGTTGCTCTCGGTGATGACCACCCGGCCGCGACCGTCGGGATCCTCGTATTCGGCCACCGGAAAACGCCGGTCAGAATCTCTTCGTAAGATATCCAGGGAGGGATTGAACACGTCGATGATGAAGCGGCCTTTCTCGTCAAGATGTTCCCTGACCCGAACCAGGAGGGCTTCCAGGTCCTCCCGGCGGTGCAGATGGGTGATGGAGTTGATGGGGATGAAGATCAGGCCGAATGTTCGGTCCAGCTGGAACTTGCGGCCGTCGGACAGGACCCAGTCGATCCGCGCTGCCCGCGTTATGGCCTTCTGTCTGGCCCGGGATAACATGGGTTCCGACACATCCAGACCGGTGATGTCGATGCCTTTCTCGGCCAGCGGGATGGTGATCCGTCCTGTGCCGCAGAACAGCTCCAGAACGGGCTGCCCGAACCGGCTGATCTGTCGTTCGTAGAAGGGGATATCTTCGACAAAATCCGTGTTCTGGAGATCGTAATGCCGGCCATCCCAGTAGAGATCACCGCAATCAGGTGGTTTGAATTTCGGATTCATTGGCCGTCATCCATCGGTTTGATGCGAATGTTCCGGTCCGGCAGGGGCTGAAAGACCACCATCCGGGTGACCCGCTTGACCGGCGAGAAATGGAATGCCAGTCCCACCCGCCGGTAGGTGATCCGGGATGCCTCCGGGGTGATAAACAATACCCGGTCCTCGGCGCCCTCCGTACCGGCCGGGACCTCTCTGCGTTCCAGCGGGCCGCCATAGGCCTGGTAGACATCAAGGGTTTTGGATCCCAGCTGAATGCGGCTGGGCAGACGCCCCTTGAATCCCTCCAGGAAGTGGATCTCGGAGACCTGGCCCAGGTCGTCAAAATGAAAGCCAAGACCGTGTTCTTCCCGATAACTCAGCCATCGGCCCTCCTGCTGAACCTCTTCCGGCTCTGCCAACAGATCATACACCTGCTGACGGGTCATCCCCACCTGGACCTCATCGGTGCCCCGTCCCGGTACGATCATCTTCCCGATATGGGGATTGATCTGAGATCCGGATGAGCAGGCCAGACCCAGGATGATTAGCATCAGGATAGAGCCTGATGATTTCATGGTAGGCCTCCGTGGAGAAAGGAAGGCTGATGGAAATTCATCGGAAACCTAATCATATTGGTGGATGTTGTCAAATCTTTTTTCTCGGGTGTGGTTTGCCGGAACAAAGGCAGGCGCCAGAGTGAAGCATGCGGGGCGGGTGGGCGAAAAGAATGAAACAGAGTACTGAGACTTTTCTTCCCGGCGGGCTCCATATTGGAACTTCATCCTCCTGGGAACGGGCAATTCCCAGGTTGGTGAACGCTCGAAGAAGCCCGCCGGGAAGCACCTTTCGTTTTGGAATGAGGATTTTCTGCGATAATCGGACAAAGCGATATGTTATGAAAACGGGCTCATTCGACCTGGAATGAGCCCGTTTTCATTACTTCCCACGTCTCCTCGTGTCCGATCGGGGTGGGTGGATCGAGCCTATTTCACCAGCGCTTCGGTGATCAATTCGCGGTCGAATTCGCCGACCTTATTGGAGTCCGAGGACTTTCGTCCCTGAGCATCGACCGCCTTGATGACGTAGAAGTGATTTTCGGTGGTATTCTTGAGCGCCGGGGTGGCATCGTCGTAGGAGGTCCCCCCGGTGCTGGCGACCGAATCGAGTGCCGAGGCGATGAAGTCCGGATCGGCGTTTCGGTAGATGACATAGTGATCGACCGTGATAGGGGTGCCGCTGGTATCCTCGGTCACCGCCGACCAGGCCAGATGGATGGCGGTGCCGGAGAGGGTCGCCGTCAGATCAGCGACAGTCGCCGGTGGACCGGTGTTCTGGATGGTAAAGACGGCATCCGATTCGTCGTTATCGGTACGCATCGTCGGATCGGTGGCGGTGGTCCGGACAAGGTAGTTGGAGCCGTCGGTCAGTCCGGAGACATCCCACAGATAGGAACCATCGTTGGATTCCCCGGAGGCGATCGGGTTCCACGATCCACCGGCGTTGGCGCTGTACTCCAGGTCGATGTCCAGCAGGGTGGTCTCGCCGGGGTCGGGATCAGTGGCCGTCCAGGTGATGGTGGCCGATCCGGAGAGCGTCTCCCCGCCGTTGGGATAGGTCACCGTGACGGATGGATCGTCCGGATTATAGATGGTGAAGACGGCATCGGATTGGTCTTCCTCGGACAGATCGGATGTGTCGGTGGCCGTGGCCCGGACCAGGTAGTTGGAGCCGTCGGTCAGTCCGGAGACATCCCACAGATAGGAACCATCATTGGATTCCCCGGAGGCGATCGGGTTCCACGATCCACCGCCGTTGGCGCTGTACTCCAGGTCGATGTCCAGCAGGGTGGTCTCGCCGGGGTCGGGATCGGTGGCCGTCCAGGTGATGGTCGCCGATCCGGAGAGCGTCTCCCCGCCGTTGGGATAGGTGACGGTGATCTCCGGCGCGCCGGGGTTATAGATGCTGAAAGTGGCGTCCGATTGGTCCACATCAGAACGCATCGTCGGGTCGGTGGCGGTGGCTCGGACCAGGTAGTTGGAGCCGTCACTCAGTCCGGAGACGTCCCACAAATAAGAGCCGTCGTTGGTCTCTCCGGTGGCGATGGGCGTCCAGCTTCCGCCGCCGTTGGCGCTGTACTCCAGGTCGATGTCCAGCAGGGTGGTCTCGCCGGGATCGGGATCGGTGGCCGTCCAGGTGATGGTCGCCGATCCGGAGAGGGTCTCCCCGCCGTTGGGATAGGTGACCGTGATGGAGGGGTCCGATCCGCCGGTGATGACCGTGGCCGAGCCGGCATAGGGGACATAGTTGTGTTTGGTTACGGTGACGTACATCGTCCCGGTGGTTCCCGGGGAAGGAGTAAAGGTCACATCGCCGTTGCTGTTGGTGGTCCCGGTCAGGTACACATCGCCCTCTTTCCACAGACAGACGTAAGCCGAGACCAGGTCGCTGCCACCCGACTCGACATGGACCAGGAATGAGGAGCTGCCGGTGGGCAGGCTGCCGGGGTGGGTGACGGTCAGGCTGGCCGGATCGTCGGTCCACAGGGGCATGGCCGGATCACCCAGCAGGTTGAGGGTCCACTCACAGTAGGGGCCCACATCAGGATCTGAATCCTCGTCGAACTGATGCTTGGCCCAGGCCAGGGTGTGACCCACCACATGCTGATCGTAGTTGAACAGCCCCCGCCACCAGTCGCGGTCCAGCTGGCAGGAAAGATATTCGGTGTAACCGATATAGAACCAGCCGGAACGGGTGTTCCCCGTGTAGGAGACGCCGGCCTGATCGGGGTTGTAGATCACGAAATGCTCGCCGATGCCGTCGCTGTATGTCATATCGTTACCGTAGCAGCCCATGGTGACCATGTTGCAGGGCTGGCCGTTGTTAGTCAGGCCGTCCACGTCGGAATTATACAGCGCCCAGGAGCCATGGTTGAGATAGCCCAGACCGAGCACGTCACTGTTGGAATGGTCGGCATGGTTGACCAGATTCTGACCTGCATTGAGGGCCGTGATGGTGGCGGTCTCGTGGTTGGTTCCATGGCTGTCATAGACCTTGGTGACGTTGAAGCCGGACGGGATGTAGCCGTCGATGGTCTCCTTGAGGTCCTCGGCAGGAGTGGCAGTATAATACGGCGGATCGGAGGCCAAAGTCAGATCCATGCCGATAAGCAGGACGTCCTTGGCATAGTTGCTGGTGGGTGGATTTTTCTCGTAATCGATGATTTTGTCGATAGCGGTGCTGAACTGGGTGGAGGTGGAGCCGGAGATACGGCCCACATAGACCTCCCAGGTCCAGTCGTCATCATAGTCGGCATAGTAGTTGTCGCTGGGGATGCTGTCGCCGTAATAAGTCCGGTACTCGAACGGTACGGTGCCGTCCTCGCCGCCCATCAGGAAGTACATGGTGCCCCATGTGCTGCGGGCATCGATGATGAAATTGCGGATCTTGGCCTGGTTGTCCGATCCGCTGTAGTTGCCGTAGATATACGTGGTGGTCACCACCGTGTCGCGCAGGCCGCGCTTGTTGTGCCATTCCACCAGATCGTCGAAATAGGAGCTGTACGAGCTGGAGGTGATGATGACGTGATCGAAATCCCCGGAAGGAAGAGCTTTGGAGGGTGAGGCAGAGGCTGGATTGAGAAAGACATCCTGGGGATTGATCACCATATCACGGACCAGCGGCTCGTAGTGGTCACGGTGCTTCTGGGTGAACTTAGCGTAGCGTTCCTCTGAAGAATAGCCCGGCTCGCTCGACACGATGATCTCCAGCTCACGGTGCAGGACCAGCTCACCGGTGGCTGGCACCACCTGCATGGGGGAGACGGTGACCACGGCCATCTGCTGTCCGGCCAGGTCGGTCTGGCCGGCAAGAGCGGCCGGCTGCGCCGGATAGAGATCGTTCGAACTGTAGATGTCGGGATCGGGTTCGGTAAATGGCGGGGGCGAGCTGCCGTCCAGACGGGCCGGACGCTGACCGGGATAGACCCGGTAGGTTCCAGGCATCACCTGGCTGTCCACCGGACGAATGATCACATCGGTGGCCCTGTTTCCCGAAGGAATGGCGACCCTGATCTGCAGAGAGGGAAGGGCCGGCTCGCCGAGCCTGGAGAGAAGGCTTCCATCTTTCATCCGGATCCGGTCGTAACCGGCCAGCTGATCGATGATGAACTGATCTTTCTCGAAATTGAGCGTCACTGTAGTTTCCTGAGCCGCAAAAACACCCTGATACATCATCAGAGCCATCACAGCGGTCAGGGCGAAGCTGAACACACGACGAGTCGTCATTCTACAACCTCCTTTTGATATGGCGGTCTCTCTATGGATAGAAAAGATGAGCAAAATAGATGCCGAAGGGATCTTCTGGAAAAAGAGGGAGATAATCGTATCTAAAAATCTCCCCTACTATCATTGTACCACCGAAATAATACCCTGTCAAGTCATTAAATTAATTAAGATTATGTGATAAGACGATGGTCATCCCGGGCGGTCGAAAAAATCCTTGCCGGCGCAGGGCTAGAGAAAGACCCTTCCCCGAAAGGAAGGGTTAAAGTATGACCTCGCCCGGGTGATAAAACCTGGCCTGGCTACGGGATCGTGATCATTTCCCGGTCGAACTCACCGACGGTATTGGAAGCGGCCGACCGGCGTCCCTGACCGTCCACCGCTCTGACCGCATAGTAATGATTGATGGTGGTATCTTTCAATACCGGTGTGGGATCATCATAGGAATGGCCTGCTGTCTGGCCGACCGAATCGGCAGTGTCCGGGATAAAACCAGGTTCGGCATTGCGATAGATGACATAACGGTTCACAACGATGGGACTGCCGCTGGTATCCACGGTCACGGCCGACCAGCTGAGATGAATGGCGTCTGCGGCCAGGGCTGCCGTCAGGTCGGTCACGGCCGCCGGAGGATCATTGTGCTCGTTCACGGTCACGGTGACCGTCAGGTCCGAATTGGGCAGGATGTCCACGGCCACATAACAGACCGCCGGAACGGCGGAGGTGTCCACCTGGATCAGGTTGCCGCCGTCGACGGAGACGTCCCCGTCGGGCATGAGAAATCGCAGCCTGGCGTATTCGAACCGCTCATCCTGGTTGTTATCTATATCGGCAGTCACCTGGTTATAGGTACCGTTATTGGCCGGAGAATAATCAACCTCCAGGTTGCCCCCGGAAGAGCCCGCCGAAATGGTGGCGGTGGGCAGCAGAACGCCGTCCTGCACCCGGACCAGCCGGTAGGCTCGCTCACCGTCGCAGGTGTTGTTGGTGGACAAATCGTAGGGTGGTGAGGCAATACTCCCGCTGTCATAGTGAATGTGTCCCCACAGGGCCATCTCCACATCCAGAGCGTTGAGGTTGATCTGGTTGGAGAAGTCGCAGTGGTAGAAAAGGACCTGCGAGATGCTGCCGGAGGCCTCTGCCAGGTCGTCATCCAGCCAGTCCATCTGGCCGGAGGTGAAGCTCTCGCCGCCGTAGATCCCCCACCGCCAGTCGTCGTAGTTGATGTAGGCTTCCAGGCCGACATAATGGACCGGTCCGTAATCGAAGCTGTAATTCTGCGTATACCAGGGCGCCCCAGCCGGTGGATCGTCCAGCCGGCTCCAGCCGAAGAACCGCCACCAGTCCCGCCGGGCCGTGCCGTCCGGCGGCGGGGTGCTGTCCCAGCCGCCGAGGTCGTGATTGCCGGAGGTGACATAGACCGGCACCTGGAATTCGGCCAGCAGTTTCTGGGCCCTGGTATAATAGCGTTTGTCGAGGTAATCCTCCAGCTCGCCTTCGTTGACCACATCGCCGGTCAGCAGGACGAACTCCGGGTTGATGATGGTGATATCCTCGATTACCGAACGCAGATCCTCTGTCTCGGAGGAGTCGGTATCGGCGCCTGACTCGTAATAATAGAGATGCGTGGGCAGGTGGGGATCGGTGATATGGATGATGTAGTAATCATCCCGAAACTCGGGGATCAGCGACACCGCGTTCCAGGTGGTATCGGCCAGTCCACCGTCTGCGGTGACGATCAGGTCGTAGAGTTCATAAAGGGATACGGCCGGGATGGATGCCTGCAGCGTCCACCACAGGGTGGAGGTGTCGTAGGAGGAGGAGAGAACGGACAACGGAACCATTGTCGCTCCGTGCCGCAGCAATGCTCCCCAGCCGGTGGTGGCCGGATCGGCCTGACATTCGATGGTCAGAGTGTCATAGGGAACGACCAGGGCAGGGATGTTCAGCAAAGGCCGCTGGATAACGGTCAGCGTGTCGCCGGTGGGGATGACTTTCTGACCCGGCAGAACGGTGGAGATTCCGGATGGAGCTGATAGTTCCACCGAACCGGCCGGATCGACGAACAGAACCGGCTGGATCAGGAAGGCGACGATGGTGAATATGTAACAGATGTACGTTCGCATGAAATTCATCTTCTTCAGGGCTCAGAATTAGATCATTCGTTTCTCAGTTCCGTCTCAAACTCCCCCACGCAGTTGGACGGCTCCGACTTGCCCCCCGAGTCGCTGACTGACCGGATGATGTAGTAGTACCCTGTGCTGGAGCCTCCCACGGCGCCGGCGTCGATATAGGAGAGACCGGCAGTGCCGGCGATGGAGTCCCCGTCGGCCGGGACGAAATCTCCCTCGGAGGAGCGGTAGATGACATAGCGCACCACGGTCTTGGTCTCCGGCGAGGTCCAGGCCAGCACCAGATCGTCCTCACAGAGCTGGATGGACAGGTCGGTCACCGGCGGCGGGGCCGAACCGGTCACCTGTGCGCTTCCCCGGTGGGGAAGATAATTCTGCCTGGTCACGGTGACATGCAGGCTGCCGGCCGAAACCGGCGCGGGCGTGAAGGAGATGTCGCCCCCGGCATCGGTGTGACCGGCCAGATAGACCTCCCCCTGCTTCCACAGGCAGACGTAAGCGCTATCCAGATCGTTGCCGCCGGAGGCCACATGAATCGCGAAGGGGGAGCTGCCCCCCGGCAGGGTCGTTGGATAGGTGACAGCCAGGCTTTCCGGCGTATCGGTCCAGATGGGCATGGCCGGATCACCGGCGATGACGAACTCCCACTCGCAGTGCTTCCAGATGGAATCGTAGGGCGCCAGATCCTGGTCATGCTGATACTTGGCCCAGGCCACCATCTCGCCCAGGTGAAACAGGTCCTCGACCATCAGAGCCTTCCACCAGCCCCGCTCCATGGCCGAGGAGCCCATCGACTGGGTGGCCGCATCGGAGTAGCCCACCCGGGTGTTGCCGCAGAAGGACACCCCGCCGCCACCGTAGACGTTGTGAAACAGGAAGTGCTCGGCCATACAGTCCGACTCGGGCATAGCTGCCGGCCAGCAGCCCTCGGCCACCACGTTGGAGAACCGGTCGGTATTGGTTAGAGCGTCGACATCGGGGCCTTCGAGCAGCAGCCCGTGGCGCACCCAGCCCATCCCCATGGCATACCAGTTGCAGTGATCGGCGTGGTTGACCAGGTGCTGCCCGGCGTTGAGGTATGCGATGACGTTCTCGAGATGGTTCCCGGTATGGCTGTCGTAGACCTTGTTGAGGGTGAACCGGGAGGGCACGTCCAGGGCCACCTCCTCCTTCAGGTCCTCTCCGCGAAAAGAGACGGTGTCATAGTCCATGCCGATGAACAGGGCCTTAAGGATATAATCGTCCAGCGGCGGATCCTGCTCGTACTTGAGAAGCTTTCCGATGATGCGGTTGAACTCCAGCACATAGCTGGCTGAGATGCGGCCGACCATCACCTCCCAGGTCCAGTCGTCGTCGTAATCGGCGTAGTAGTTATCGCTGGGCGGGGTCTCGGCATAGGGTCCATCCTTGACATACTGCCGGTAGCAGAAGGGGATGACGTTGGCCTCGCCGCCGAGCAGGAAATAGATCGTGCCCCAGGTGCTGTGGGCGTCGGTGATGAAGTTGCGCACCCGGGTGGTGTCGTCGCCGCTGTAGCTGGTGTCGATCCAGCCGGTCGTCACCACGGTGTCGCGCAATCCGCGGCGGTTGTGCCACTCGACCAGATCGTCGAAATACGTCTTATAGGTGCTGTGGGTGATGATGACATGGTCGAACTGGCCTTCGGGAAGCGACTTGGAGGCCGCCGTCCGGGGCGGATCGATGCGCACGTCCGCAGGATTAACGACCATCTTGCGGACCATGTCGCCGTAGGTTCGCCGCTGGAGCTCGGTGAAGCAGGCGTAGCGCTCCCGGGAGACGAGGCCGGGAATGGTCTGGACGGTGATCTCCAGCTCCCGGTGGAGAATCAGTTGGCCCGTGGCCGGGACAACCTGCAGCGGAGAGAGGCTAACCACGGCCATCTGCTGGCCGGCCAGATCGGTCTGACGGACCAGCCGGCCGAGCTCGGCCGGGCAGGCTTCCGAGGAGGCATACATCTCTTCATCGGGCGCCACGAAGGGCGGTTGGGAACGGCCGTCCAGCGCCCGGGGCGGCTGTCCCGGCAGCAGGCGGTAGACGCCGTCCAGCTTGCGGCTCTCCACCGGGCGCACGGTGACCGACCGGGCCTGATGTCCGGCCGGGATGGCGATATGCAGCTGCCGGACCGGCAGGGCTGGCTCGCCGGGCCTCCCGATCGTCTGGGCGCCGTCCAGGCGGATCAGGTCGAAATCGCCCCGGCGGTCGAATCGCAGCTGGTCGGCAGCGGTCAAGATGGTCACGGTGGTCACGGTGGTCACGGTGGTCTGGTCCGCGGCCACGGCCTCCTGGAGCCCGGCCAGGGAAAAAAACAGGGCCAGGGATATCGCCGCAACGGAGAAGATGATAGAAACCATTAGACCGCGGGAGCTCATTTCTTTTCTCCTGAGGAAGGTGTGTGGTATCGACCTGCAAATTTCATTCCGAGTGTTCTTCTCCCATTAAATCGTCAACGAGTGCCGGTTATGTTGATCAGATGACGGTCGAATTCGCCGGCCGCATTGGAATCGTCGGCCTTCATCCCGCCTGAGAGCGCCGCCCTGACGATGTAGAAGTGATGCACGGCGGTATCCCCCAGGGCCGGTGTCGGATCGCCGTAGAAGGTCGCGGCGGCGCTGCCGATCGAGTCGGCCGGGCCGGGGGAGAAGGCCGGGTCGGTGCCCCGGTAGATGATGTAGTGATCGACCGCGATGGGCGTCTCCTCGATATCGGTGGTGACCGCCGACCAGCTCAGATGAATGGCGTCCTCGGCCAGGGTGGCGGAGAGATCCGTGATGGCCGCCGGGGGCACGATGAAGTCGATCCAGATGGGATTGGTATAGGCCCGGTGGCCGGCCCCGCCGTCGGAGGTGAGCAGCTCTGCGCGCAGAAAATGCAGCCCGCGCAGGCTGAAGCTGCTCAGGTCGATGGTCGTATTCCCCCCGTAGCCCTGGCCGGCGCTGTCCGGATCAAAGCTCATCATCGTGGAAGTTCCCGCCCCATCGCCGGCGATCAGCTGTATCGATGTCACCGGCCCGAACTCCGGCAGCGAGGCCCAGCGGATCTTCAGCGGCAGAGTTCCGGTCGGGTCGGCGATGCCATCGTCGCCGATCATCAGGTCGCCGGTCTCGTACCAGTCGCCGTCGTCGTCGCGGTCCAGGCCGATCTCCAGGAAGGGGCCGTCGGTGGCCACCGATCTGCCGGCCCGGTGGGCGGCCAGGATCTGGCTCATCGGGGGCAGGTTCCCGGGCTCGTAGCTCCCCGGCACGTAAACGACCGTCTGCACCTTGCCCATGGCGTTGTCGGTGGCGTAGCTGCTCAGGACGTTGGAATAGGCGGCATAGTTCAGATCGCCGTGGGCGTCGCTGCCTCCGGAGAAGAAGACCTTGCGGGGAGCTCCGGTGGCGATATCGGCCACGAGCAGGTCGTTCCACAGGGACACGCCGGCGAGCAGTTCGTTGGGATACGGGTTATCGTACGGTGTCCCGGCATCGAAATCGGGCCAGGGATTGTTGGCGTTACCGGACTTCAGCCTCTCGCGGGTGTTGAAGGCCTCGATGCCGCGGAACTTCTCCCGGGTCAGGGCCGTGTCCAGGTCCTCATCGAGCCACTGGGTACCGTTGACCCCGGAGAGATCGTAGATCGGGTGGGCGGCGTAGGCGAAGCCCGCGGTGGCCAGCTGATCCAGCCCGTCGGGCAGCGGTGGCGTCACCGGCTGCTCGCCGATGAACCCGCTGAGCGGGGAGCTGATGTAGTCGGGATTGTAGAACAGGCAGTGCAGGGTCTTCTGCCAGGTGTCGGGATCGATCGAGGACAGGTTGATCTCCACCCCGCGGAACAGGCGAAAGTCCGGGGAGTCCAGGTCGGCGATATCGGCCCCGAGCGAGCCCCAGGAGGAGCCATAGCTGAAGACATCGCGCTCAACCGTCTCGATCCCGGAAGGCGACTGAATGGTGTACTCCCAGTGCAGGGTGGCGTAGGAGAAGGTCCCGTCTCCGGTCTCGTCCAGGTCGCAGGAGTGGTCGGTGACGATCAGCCAGTCCAGGCCCATGGCGATGGCGGTGAGCTGGACCGCCGGCAGGGGGGCGCCGAATTCGACGGTGTTGTTGGTATACATGGTGTGGTAGTGGCTGTCACCGCCATACCAGTCGGCCGGCCAGGGGAACCGGCCGTGGCCCACGTGGACGCGCAGATAGCGGTCCTCGGTGTAGTTGAAGATGTTGTCCTTGTAATAGACCGAGACCTTCAGCTGGATGGCATCGCCGGCGGAGTAGCCTAAATTGGCCGGGGTCAGCAGGGTGTTATCCGGCAGCGAGGAATGCCCCTCGGTGACGGTGGTGATGTAGGTCCAGTAGTTGTCCTCGGAGGGGTCGTCGCCGATCTGCTCGTCGCCGAAATCGTGGTCCCACAGGAGGATCGAGCCGCCCCCGGTGACGTCCCAGCAGCGGATCCAGTGCAGCTCGCGGATGTCGTCCACGTCGCAGTCTTTGAGGATGATGGTGATGGGAATGGGTGTGCTGGCGTCGATCACCCGCCAGGGGGCGTCCATGATGAAGTCCTTGGCGTAGGTGTTGTTGTATTTGGGGGCGTCGGTTGTTGCGATTGGTAGAAATTCGTCAGCTGCTCTCGCCGGAAAATGAAGAATCGACAGCAGTAGAAAGGTGGTAACGGTTATCAGGATCATGTTGTTCCTCTGCAGGGATATCATATTTGGCCTCAGTTTATTGATATCAGTCCCCGATCGAATTCCCCGGCCCGGTTGGAATCATCCGCCTTGCGGCCGTTCCCATCCACCGCCCGGACCACATAGGTGTGGTTCGTCACCGTGTCCTTCACAGCCGCGTCGGGATCCTCGTAGGAGGTCCCGGCGGTCGCGCCTATGGAATCCGGCGAGCCCGGGGCGAATCCCGGATCGTCCCCGCGATAGACGACGTAATGGTCCACCGTCAGCGGCACGCCGATCTCGTCCTCGGTCACCGCCGACCAGGTCAGATACAGCCGATCGCCGGCCAGCCGGGTTCCCAGGTCGGTGATCGCCGCCGGAGCGGGGTTGTCATAGGGCTGGTTCCACGGCGTGCCGTCATACTCCACCAGAAAGGGGGTGATAGTCGTGTCCACCGTCACCCGATTGTCCGGATCCGGCGACCAGCCCTGGCTGTGCTCGGTGAACTGGTGGGCATTGAGCTTGTACTTGTAGTCGAACCAGGTGTTCTGGGTCACCACCAGGGTGTCGGTCCGCGACCAGGTGCTGTCGCCCTGATGCTGCATGTCCCGCCCCGGCGTCCAGCTCAGCGGCGGCCAGTCGCCGCGCAGCTCCAGGTCATAGCCCAGAGGCTGGGTTTCCCAGTGGGACAGGTCCAGGACGAACTCGATAGGATGCTCTTTGTAGGGTTGGTCCCAGCCGGAGCCGTCGTACTGGACCACCTGCGGGTTCTGGGTGGTGTCGATCTGGAAGCTCAGGTTGGAGCCCGGCACCCAGCCGATGGAGCCGTATTCGTCGAATCCCCGACCGGTCAGCTTGTACTTGTACTCCACCCATTCGTCGTGCAGATAGCCATAGAAGTTCACCTCGGCCTGCCAGATCCCGCCGCCGACGGGGGTCGTGGGGACGCCCACGCCCCAGCTCAGCGGAGCCTCGTCGCCGCGAACCCCGGGCGTGAACAGGTCCGGCTGCAGGTCCCAGGAGGACAGGTCGGCTTGGAAGACGACCCTGTGGCCGGCCGTGTCCGGGGCGCCGGAGATGCCCAGGATGAAGAAGGACTCCCGGCCCAGCTGCAGGGGATAGCTGTCGGCGTTGGCCGGGGTGATGTCCGGGTAGCCCTCGTTTTCCCACAGGTCGGTGACCGTTCGGGCGGCCGCGCCCAGGGGAGTGCCGGTGAAATCGATGTTCAGATTGAGAATCGAGTTGGAGAAGTTCAGGGCCGCATAGACCGAGCTGGAATCGCCGGCCCGCAGGAAGGAGCAGACGCGTGAGTCGCCGGGCCAGACGGTGAAGTATCCGCCGGAGCGCAGCGCCGCCTGTTCGGTACGCAGGGCGGCCAGCTTTCGATAATCGGATAGCAGCGAGGTGGTGTCGGAGGCCTGCTCCTGGACCGAGATGCTATCGCCGTCCTGGATGAACTCGTTGGCCGTGTACTCCGGGTGATGCCCGAACCAGTAAGCGTGCGGCGGGGAGACCAGGTTCGTGTTCCACTCGAAGCTCTCCCGGATGTGCAGGTCGTTGGCGTCGTTGCCGTACCAGTCGACCTTGTATCCGCGCATGCCGATCTCCTCGCCGGAGTACATTACCGGCGGGAAGGGGCCGGTGAACAGCCAGGCGGCGCCCAACCGGCAGAGGTCCAGGTCGTCGCCCAGCTCGGTGCGCACCCTGTTGACATCATGATTGTTCAGCAGCCCCAGCCATTGGCCTTCCCCAGGGATCAGGGCCAGGTTGGTGGCCGCGTTCTGGGCCAGGTCCCAGCCCTGGTCGTTTTGCAGGTACCAGCGGGCGCCGAACATCAGGGGGACGTCGAAGACTCCGTCGATGCCATAGAGGAAGATGTCCGGATGATGGTTGCCCCAGTCTGAGTCCTCGGCGATGAGGATCACGTCCGGGTTGACCGCCCGCAGCCCGGCGCTGATGTCGTCCCACAACGGCAGATCGTAGCCCCACTGGGCCTCGTCGTACCAGCCGACCGACAGATGGTCGATGCGGAAACCGTCGATGCCATCGTGAAAATCCTGGTCGCCATTGGGATCCAGCCAGTAGGACAGTTGATCGACCAGGTGCTGCCGCACCGGCAGGTGGTTGTGGTTCCAGAAGACATGGGTGATGGTATTGCCCTCCCAGTCGGTATACCCGCCACCGAAGCCGAAGTAGTTGGTGTTGATGGGATTGGTGAAGGAGAACCACAGGTCATAGGCCGAGCCCGGATTTCCCCAGGCGTCCTGGAAGAAGGGGTGTTCCTCGGCCACCCCGTAGGCCACCAGATCGACCAACACCTTGATGCCGGCGTCGTGCAAATTCTCGACCATGGCGATGAACTCGGCCTCAGTGCCCAGCTTGGGATTGAGGCTGTCGTGACGGACGTACTGGTAGCCGTGATAGGTCCAGGCCAGGAAGACCGGATTCATCCATACCGCGGTTACGTCCAGGTCCTCCAGATAGGGGATGGCCTCGGCGATGCCGGTGAAGTCGCCGACGCTGTCGCCGTCGGAATCGCGGAAGGCGATGGGGAAGATCTGGTAGAAGATCTCGTTCTCCAGCAAGCCAGCCGCGGACAGGCCCGGCGCGGCCAGCAGGAGGAACAGAAGCAGAGAGATAAGAAAAATCCTCATATAGACTCCGTCATCGTAGAGGGTGGCCGAAAACCCTTTCTATCATTGTACCAGATAAGAGGATAATTGTCAAGGTGAAAGATAGAAGAACGCCCCGCCGGCTCAGCGCCCGCGGGGCTAAAGAGAGGACCAAATGACTATGCTGATGCGATCACGGCCCGGTGATCACCGGGCGGTCGAACTCGCCCACCCTGTTGGACTCCGATGACTTTCTTCCAGCGGAGTCGACCGCCTTGACGATAGAGTGATGGTTCATGGAGGTGTCGTTCACCGCTGCGGTCTGATCGACATAGAAGGTATCGGAGGTGCTTCCCACCGAGTCGCTCAGACCGGGGATGAAGTCCGGGTCGGCGCTGCGATAGATGATGTAGTGGTCCACCACCAGGGGATGACCGCTGATATCCTCGGTGACCGGTGACCAGCTCAGCCGGATGGCGTCTCCAGCCAGGTCAGACCTCAAATCGGCGATGGCAGCCGGAGGGGTGATATAGTCTCCGCCTCCGAACAGCCAGGTCTCGCCGATCGCGCTGATATTGCAGCCGCCGAAGAGGACCAGGGGGCGTGATCCATCCATGCTGGTCTCTGAAAGCCCGTATCTGCTCCGCGCCGAGGGCTGGGTGATGTTGCTGTCCGGGATCCATTCTCCTTCGCTGAGATCGAAGATCCAGGTTTCGTCGTCGCGACCGCCGGAGTCGTAGCCGCCGAAGAGCAGGACTCGATCCTCTCCGATGTATGCCATGCCGTCGTGGATCCATCGCGCCGAAGGGCTTGTCGTCGGGTACCGCTCGGTCCACGCGCTGTCACTCAGGTCGAAGATCCAGGTCTCATCGTGGTAACCACCGTTCGCCCCGCCGAACAGGAGCACCTGATCGTTGCCGATGTGGACCATGGAATGCCAGAAGAGTGACTGGGGATGAGCGGGGAGGTCGAGCCGGGTCCAGGTGCTGTCGCCGAGATCATAGACCCAGGTCTCATCGAACCCCTCGGTGCCGCCCTGCAGGAGAACCTTGTCCTCCCCGGCTCCGGCCATGGCGTGCCAGTATCTCGCCGACGGTTGGAGATCCGGGAGGACCTGGGCCCAGTCGTCGTCGGCTTGGACTGCCGCGGTGGTCATCAAAAAGCAGATCAGCGGGATCAAGCCTGCGGTTCGCATCTTCACCACTCCCCGGGGATTTGAACAGCCGCACACTTACTCTGCTGGTAGTGTATCAGATCTCCAGCCGTGTGTCAAGATATTTCTGCATAAAATATTTTTTCGTGGAGAAAAAGGAATGATGAGGTTAGAAAAGAGATGGAGCCAATCGGAAGGGGAGGGCCTCTGCCGTTACCTTAGAGGTATGAACTGTTCCGCCGCGGCCAGTGCCGGTATCTCACCGCACCAGCAAACACTTCCCCGCCGCACGGTTTTCTCCGGAGGTAACCTGATAGAAGTAGATCCCCGAGCCCAGTCCCTCGGGTGTCCAGGTGATGCGGTGCTCGCCGGCGCCGAGAATCTCATCGATCACCGTCTGGACACGCTGCCCGCGGATGTTGTAGACGGCCAGCTTGACCCGGCCCGGCTCCGGCAGCCGGAAACGAAAGGTGGTTGAGGCGTTGAACGGGTTGGGGTAGTTTCCCTCCAGCCGGAAGGCGCCGGGCAGCTCTTCTTCCCTGGCCGGCTCCACCGCGGTCTCATAGGGCTGTTCCCAGGTCTCGCCGTCGTAAGTGACCACCAGGGTGTCGCCGGACAGATCGGCCCAGGCATAGCGGTTGGCCCCCGGGGTCCAGCCCTGTCCCTGCCCGGAGAAACCGGAGCCGTTGAGCTTGAACTTGTAGTAGAACCAGGTCCCCCAGGCCAGGGTCATGTCGATCGTCCGGGTCCAGATCCCGTTTCCGGCATGCTCGGCGTCGAAACCGGTGTACCAGTCCAGAGGCGGAAAATCGCCGCGTACCTCGAGGTCGTAGGCGAAGGGCTGCTGCTCCCAGTGGGACAGGTCGATGACGAAACGAACCGGGTGCACCTGGTAGGGCTGCGGCCAGCTCGAGCCGTCGTAGGTGACGACCTGGGGATGCTGGGTGGTGTCCACAGTGAAGGTCAAATTCGGGTTCGGCGACCAGCCGGATGAATGATCCTCGAATCCCCGCCCGGTGAGCTTGTACTTGTACTCCACCGTCTGGCCGTGCAGCGAGCCCTTGCATTGGGCCTCGGCCTGCCAGATCCCGTCGGTGACCTCCGTCATGAACGGGCCGTAGTACCAGTTCAGGGGATAGGTATCGCCCCGGACCTCGGGGGGAAAGAGGTCCGCATCGGGGTCCCAGGCCGACAGATCCACCTGGAAGACCAGGTCGTGCGAGGTGCTGTCGATCGCCCCGCTGATGCCCAGGATAATGGCTTCCCGTGCAGCGATCGAGAGCGGATATTCGTCGGCGTTGCTGGCAGTGATATCAGCATAGCTCTGGCCCTGCCACAGGTCGGTCACGCTGCGGGCCAGCAATCCCAGTGGTGTACCGGCGAAATTGATCTCCAGATTGATCGTCTGGTCGGCCAGGTTGACGGCCACCAGCACCGAGCCGGTATCGTTGTGCCGCAGACAGGCATAGACCCGGTCGTCGTTCACCCAGACCGGGTCATAGTCGCCACTGCGCAGGACCTCATGCTCGCTGCGCAGCGCCGTCAGGGAGCGATAGTGGTTGAGCAGCGAGCCGTCGTTGGAATCCTGCTCCTGGACCGAGACACCGTCGCCGTTCTGGACGAACTGGTTGTTGACGTACTGGGAATACCCCCGGTACCACTGGGCATGTGGCGGAACGGCCAGGTTGGTGTTCCACTCCATGGGCTCGCGGATGTGCATGTCGTTGGCGTCGTTGCCGTACCAGTCCACCTTGTATCCCCGCATGCCGATCTCCTCACCGTAATACAGGCAGGGCGGCAGCGGGCCGGTCATCAGGATGACCGCGGCCAGCCGGCAGAGCTCCTCATCCTCGCTCAGCTCGTTCCAGATCCGGGTGACGTCGTGGTTGTTGAGGATGCCGACCCACTGGCCATTATCGGGAAGGTCATCCATCACCCAGGACAGCCACAGCGCCATATCCCAGCCGATCTGGTTGTCAACCCCGAATTGCAGGCCGAACATCACCGGGATGGCGAAGGAGGCGTCGACGCCGTGGTCGAACAGATCCGGACGCAGGCTTCCCCAGTCCGATTCCTCGGCGATGAATCGGACCTCCGGATTGACCGCCCGCAGCCCGGCGGTGAGATCATCCCACAGGGGCAGATCGTAGCCCCACTGCGATTCAGAGTAGTTATCGATCGACAGATGATCGATGCGGAAGCCGTCGATGCCGTCGTGGAAGTCGCCGTCCTCGTCTGGATCCAGCCAGTAAGACAGCTGGTCGATGAGGTAATCGCGTACCGGCGTATGGTTGTGGTCCCAGAAGACGTGGGTGATCCAGTTGCCCTGCCAGTCGGTGTAGCCGCCGCCGAATCCGAAATAGTTCCAGTTGGACTGGTCGGTGAAGGCGAACCATTCATCATAGGCGGAGGAAGGGTTGCCCCGGGCATCCTGGAAAAAGGGGTGCTCCTCGCTGATCCCGTAGGCCACCAGGTCGACATAGACCTCGATCCCGGCGTCATGCAGGGCCTCGACCATGGCGATGAATTGGGTCTCGGTGCCGAAGCGGGGGTTGAGACTGTCGTGGCGGACGTACTGGTATCCGTGATAGGCCCGGGAGTAAAAGACCGGATTGAGCCACACGGCGGTGATGTTCAGATTCTGCAGATAGGGGATGGCCTCGACGATGCCGTCGAAGTCACCGAAGCCGTCGCCGTCGGAGTCGCGAAAGGCGATGGGGAAGATCTGGTAGAAGATGTCGTCCTGGAAGGGATGGGCCTGCGGATGGGAGGGCAGGAGAAGGGGGAATAACAGGGCTGTCAGGGCGATCAGCAGGAGCAGGGCCTGTCGTTTCTTCACAAGGTTCTCCGTGGCGATGGCTGGTGAGGGCTTTCTATCATTCTACGGCCTGGGGGCGGGATTGTCAAGAAGATAATGAGCTTTCTGAGGTGGCTGGAGATGGTGGGTATGTTTCCAGGCAACCGGGAAGAACAGATCAATGAAAGTAAATATTTAATCGCTAATAATAGTTATGATAATAAATGATAAGTAAAGAATAAATATGAAACAACAAGATCCGTATATGCAACCGTCTTCAACCTCCGGTTCATGGATGGGTTGGAGAGTATTTCGCGGGGAATTATTCGATACCGATCATATAATGTAAAAGAAGAAAAAGTATGAATGATATTGATTGTGTATTACAATAATAGAGCAATATTGTATTTTGATGCTAGAATAAAATTAATATTGAATAGTATTGATAAAATATGTAACCCCCAGAGAAGC
>Ga0180437_10000362_pt1 | contig 88667 bp, 109 predicted proteins | sample SS_ome_4_FD_132410 | JGI IMG/M metagenome (GOLD analysis project Ga0180437, IMG submission 132410) | Hypersaline lake sediment archaeal communities from the Salton Sea, California, USA - SS_3_D_1 metaG | ecosystem: Environmental > Aquatic > Non-marine Saline and Alkaline > Hypersaline >...
GCAACACACCGAAAGTATGCCTTTGGCTATCCAAGACCTTCTAGCTCCTCGCGTTTGAGATCTCGAAACGCCCACTTTCGCTGTTGGCACGGGAGGCAGACCCCGCAAGGGGTGTAGCCGTCCGGCTGGTAGCACGACATCGTCAACTCCGGGTCCACGCCCAGCTTCCGCGCCAGCTTGATGACACCGGCTTTGGTCGTATCCGCGAGCGGAGCCATCACCGATGTGGGGTGCGTGCAGGTTGCTTCGAGCACGTCAGAGAACGCGGTGAGGAACTCTAAGCTCGTATCGCCAAAGCCGTTGAAACCTTTAGGCCCAAGCCGCCTTCCGTCGAGCGAGACGATGCCGACGAACAGATACCGGAGGGTGCGAGCCTCTGCGAGCGCGGCGGCATACGACATGAACACCACGTTGCGTAGTGGGACGTAGCCCGATCCCTTGCGAGCGTCGTCACCTGCCGCGCCCTTCCCTGCGAAAGCCTCAGTCGGCAGCGTCACCTCGTGGTGCTTCCGGCTGCCGTAGCGCTCGGCGTTGTGCCGAGCGACCTCAAGCTCGACGCGGTTGGCTTGCCCGTAGTCGAAGGTCACCGTCTCACAGCGAAAGCCCATCGCATCCGCGAGTGCAAGGGTCACCGTGGAGTCGAGCCCTGCGCTCAGCAGGACGAGGGCATCTCTGCATACTAGCTTTGCTCCCTTGGATACCATCTCTGGTCCTTGTCGTTCCACTCGTAGAGGGGCTCGTCACCGTTGCATCGGTGGGCGAAGTCGAGACGAAAAGACCCAGGGCGCCTCGGGAGGTCCGCGACGCTTCCGTCAACGGCTCCACCCTGGAGGACGCTCTGGGTCATGGGTTGCGGCGCCACCATCCCCGTGTCGGGGTCAGTGTCCGCCGTCCGGTTGCGCTCGATGGTCGCGTAGGCGTTGGCAAGGTCCGCGAGGGGACCGATGCTCACGGTGTCGTGAGGGAAGATGGCAGCCACCCGCTCGATGCCACGGGTGACTGCCGCGTCCTGCTGGCGCGTCTCGGCTCGCTCAAAGCGGGTCGATTCGACCAGTTCGTTCCAGTGTCTCGGCGTCAGCGGTTTTTTCATCGTGCTCACAACTCTCCAGCAGGATCGTAGCGTGCAGACGCAGCTTTCGCCGGCACTCATCCGAGCACGTAGCCACCTGGGTCACGCGCAGGAACTTGTCGCAGCCTGGGGCCTTGCAACGCGGGCGGCTCTTGCCGTCCTCGCTCCCCGCGTAGTGGGACCACGGGTTGATGCCGCGGGTTCGGGGTCGTCCGTTGCGCCCATGGACTCGGATCTCGTCCGAGACGCGGACGGTGACAGGTCGGATCAGGTCATTCATGTGTAGGGCCCCCCAGTTGCGAACGTCACCGACACCGTCTGTTGCTTCGGTGTGGCGAGTTGGTCGTTGAAGATCTCGACTTGGGTGATGCCCTCCCCGAACAGGATGAGAGCGCGGTTCACCGTGATGTCCTCGACGCCGCCGTTGAGGCGGACGCGGATCGCTTTCGGTGTCTGGATCTGCACCAGATTCGCCGGGGACTCAGCCGGCGTGATCACGGCGCTGGCGTTGGGGTCGAGTTTCGCAGTGTGGGGGTCGAAGGACGAAACCTCTTGGAGCCCAGCCGCCACGCTGCGTGGTGCCTCGCCGTAGCAGTCTGCGTAGCGAAGCTCACCAACGAAAGATACGGACGGGTTCTCACTGGGCATGGTTCAGTTCTCCTTGGGGTTCCTATGCACCATAGTAACGATCAGGTCAAGCTCGCGTAAGGTCAAATCGACCTTGGTGTGGGTTCGGAAGTAAACCGAAGGGTTGACGGGGCGCAGCCTGAGCCGCCGCTTGCCGGTGTCTAGCTCCAGCAGTTCAGCGATCAGCAGGTCGTTCACCTGCACAGCGTCAACGACCTTGAACATCCTTCTGCGCCAGTATGTAGACCCTATCGAGGTCGGGGTGGATGGCGTACTCGCCAGGATGAGCCTGCCAGATCTGCTCATCTCTCACGTCGGGGGTGATGGGCAACCAACGTAGCTGACGCGGCTCACCTCGGGGCCCGTAGACGCGCGGCGGCTTCGCCGTCACGAACACGTAGCGTCTGTCACCCACGAGGCGGTGCCTTGAGCCTACGGACGCCCAGGACGCACTCGAAGGTCCCGCCCGCCGTCTCCTCAAACTCTCGGCTCTCGACGTGGAAGCGTGTGAGGTCGTCGCCCTTCTCGTTGAAGGACCAGACATCACCCCTGACGGGTAGAGCGCCTGGCTGACTTTCCCGTCCGCACGCGAACTCCCTTTGAAGCGGGTTTGGGACTCCCAGTTCCACGAACACTACTTTGCTTAGCTCCATCGTTGCGTTTCTCCTCGCGCTCTGCCCGTCGGATCTGGCGCATGTACTTGTTCACGTCCACTGCGCTAGCGTCGGCGCTCGCGGCCTCGTGGAGCATGGCGATAGCGATCTTCACCGCTTGCGTTCTGTCGGCCAGCCCCAGAGTCTCGACAGCATCTACCAGTTGGTCCTCGGTGTGCTGTGCGAGGCGGAAGTTGACCATGCGTGCCATGCTTACTCATATACACGCCGTCACCACGCCGTCAAGCGTGCGCCCATACGGCTCAGACTGCGCCATTTGCGCGTGCGCTAGGTGCGCAGGGCAGTTTGTGAGCTAGCGCACAGTCCCTACGGCGTCCCTACGGCGTCCCTACAAGGCCGCGGCCCGTGCCCCGCTAGGGTGCCCGCGGCCCGTGCCCCGCTGGCCCGTAGCGTGGGCGCTAGGCCGGTTTGACGCGGTCCCGAAGTAGGGCCCGCGCGGCCCGTTGCCAGGCCCCCCGCTGGGGCCCTGAACATCCGTTCATGTGAGACGATGTAGGTGTGGAGGGGACCAAAAAGAAAGCCCGCTGGGGTCACCAGCGGGCTCGTGGTTGGTATCGACCTTCTATGCGTTGCTGGGGCAGTCGGGTGGGCACCTCGTCTGCGAGCAGTCAGGGCACCGGGTGCCGTCGTGCTCTGCCTTGTCCCTCCAAGTGGCGGGAGGATCCCGGTCACCTTCGGCCACGCTGCGCTCGCGTGCCATCCTGCGAAGGGCGGTGTGGTTCTCACCTCGCCACGACGCGATCGGGTGCGAGTAGGGGGCAGGCATATCAGCGATAGCGTCAACCAAGGTCGCTCGGACAGCAGCGTCACCAGTGGCGATGAGGGTGCGTGCCTTCACATCGTAGATCTGGAAGCGACACTTCGTGCCGTCCCATCCGCTGCCTTGGAGATACCATCCTCGGCTGTGCGCCGCGGCGCCGACAGTCGCTAGCTCGTCCAGGTCCACCATGATGAGGTTGACGGTGTAGGGGTCGCCGCCAGCGAAGCCTACGAACCTCTTGGGCATGAGTTCCATGACGTGATAGCGGTACTCGCTGACGCGGCGGAACCATCGGCCGCCTTGCTCGCTCCAGTTGGTATCACCGGAGAGCCATCGAAAGCTCTTACCCATTGTCGTCCTCCTCCTGGCAGAACCCGCCATCGGGGTTGGGGGGTGAGAAGCGCTCGTACCCATCATCGGCCATCACGGCGAAGGGGGTGATAGCGACCTCGCCGTTGACGGGGTCATAGCCGGCGGCACAGACGACGGCGACGACCTCGTTGGTGGTCTTGTCGAGGCACTCCATGATGCAGAGGTTCCCGTCCTCGGCGGCGCGCAGCATGGTGGTGAAGTTGAGGCGTTGGTACTCTTGCAGCATCGTTCTACTCCTTCTCGTATCCGTCGAACCAGGGTCCGTGTTGCGCGGTGCGTCGCTTGCCTGCCGCGGTAGTGCAGGTCCGAGAACTCGTCTCGGGATCGGAGCAGTGCTCCTGCGCCTCCTCAAGAGTCAGACCTCGTGCGATGGTCCGGCGCGACTTGTTGACGTTCTGGTAGAAGCGAATGACCTTGTAGGTGTCCATCAGATCACCCCCTCTCGCACAAGGTCGCGGATGGTGGCGGCCTTGTCGATCAACCGCTTCGCCTCAGCGTCGAGCGCGTCGGCCTTGGCGAGCAGCACTGCCTTCAAGGGCTCATGCTGGGCACCGCGGCGAGCGGGGCGAGGTTTGGGCGGGTCCTCACCCCGGTCCACGGCTTCGAGGGCAGCGAGCGCCTCCGACCATGAGTGGTAGGTGCCGATCCGCTCCTCGGCGTAGAAGGTGGCGAGGTTCACCGTGCTCTGATCCCACGTCCCGCCATCGGGCCCGTGTGGGAAGCTGACAAGCACCTTGCAGCCTTCGGGGACCGGGAAGCGGGCCCGCATGTCTGCCGACCACTTGGTAGCGCTGATGCCTTGCTTGTCACGGGGGTTCTTACCTTTTGAGTTTGCCATCTGTCTTGTCTCCTTGGACCTTAGCTTGGTTGTTTGGTTAGCCTGTCTCATTCAGCGTGGGTAGGCTACCTCCCACGGACGCCCCCGCCTCGGCGGGGACGTTTCGACTAGAAGGGGCCAGCGCTCATGTGCCCGCTCTCGCAGCACGGGCACCGGAGGGTCTTGGCCTCATCGTCCCACCGGGCGATGCCGTGCCCGTCCTCGTCCTGGCTGAGTTCACCTTCGAGGAGTCGGACCTGATCCAGCGTCACGGTCATCGACGCCGTGTGGACCCCAGTCTCCACGAGGCGGTCCAGGTCAACCCACAGGCCGCCACGGGCAGGGTACACGCGCTCGATCGTGTAGACCTCCTCCGTGCAGCGCTCGGTGACCGCGTCGAAGATCACGGCGCACTTCTTGCCCTTGAGACGCGGCGCGTCGGCAGGATCGGGGGCGTTGTCCTCCTCATCCCGGTCATCGTCCTCACCGCCGCCGGCCACCGTCACGTCGAGGCTGTGCCCGTCCTCGTCGTACCACTCCCAGCCGTCCCCGTCGCCGTAGGCGTGGCAGCGGCACTTGTCGCAGCCCATGCCGACCCGGTTCCAGTCAAGCCACCCCAGTTCGCTGTTGCCGCTGTCCGAGAAGATGCGGGGGCGGGTGAAGCCACCGCGAGCGTCGCAGCCACCGTGGATCTGGATGGCGATGAAAGTCTCACCGTCCACGGTCCATTGAGCCCAGATGAAATCCTGACTCAAGGAGTTCTCCTCGTTGTACGTGTACCCGCCCCACGTCGGATCGTCCTTGGTCATGGGGTTCTCACCGTAGGGCCCAGTGGCGGCGTCCTCCTTGTGACCGAAGCGGCGCCAGACCCAGTCGTGGACGCATGAGCCCCACGGCTCGTCTGCGTACTCGGTGCTCGTGGCGAAGCGCTGGAACTCGGCGTCAAGCTCCCCGCAGTAGTCGAGGTTGTTGACCAGGAAGTGATAGATGGACACGATCACGTACCAGTCGTCGGGACGGTGGAACTCGATGTGCCCCGTGGGGGTCTTGGAGAAGTCAACCCCCTGGTTGCGCTCCCAGTGGCGACCGTAGGCGCCGCCGCTGTCGAGCATGTGCCGCCCGGTGTTCTCTGTGAGCATGGCTTGCAAGCACTCCTCCGTGGACTCGAAGTCGGGCTCGGGCGTGGGCAGACGATCGACCGCCTTGACGTAGCAGGTGTCGAAATCGGGGTCAGTCTCGACCGTGATGTCGTCGTCCTCCCAGATGTCGCAACTGTCGGGGTCGTCCGAGAGGCCCTCGACCGTGGAGTCGAGCATGGCGTTCCACCCATCGGCCAGGTACTCCTTGAGCCCCTCCACGTCGATGTCGTCACCGAAGGTTTCCTCATCCTCCTCAGCGATCTCGACCTCGTCTACACGACCCTCGGAGTCGAGGATGATGGTGAAGGGCAGCCACCCGCAGTAGTACCCGTTCTCGTCCATGCAGTGAAAATCGTTGCTGACCTCCCAGGTGAGGCTATCGGTTTCCGTGACTGTCCAGTCGGCGTCGATACCCGACCCGTGGAAGCGGTTGGCGGTGAGGGCGATGATGTTCGTGTTGATGCGCATGACTCTTTGTCCTTTACTTTCGATGGGTTGATGGTTGGGGCTACTGGGTAAGGGGAAGGTTGGAAGCGTAGAACGCAGCGAGCGACCGGCGGCTGCGCTTGTAGGGCTTGCGACCCGTGTTCTCCACGACGGTCTGGACCCGCTTCCTGAGCGTGTCCCATTTGATGCTTAGACCGGCCTTGTACGCGGCGCGACGCTTGCGGCACTCGCCCTCGATCCACTCCGTGAGTTCGGAGATGGCGGCACCCTTGCCATGGCAGTTGACGTTACGGTCGAGCACGTCCGTCACCTCGGCGTAGTAGTGACGCCACCTGTCGTGCGTCGGGGTCTGGCTGGCGATGTACTCCAGGGCAGGCTCGACCACGCTCTCCATGTAGTCGTGCCCGTGGCGGTACTTTGCGGCAGCGCGGACCATCTGATCGAGCGGGCCCATGCCCTCGACCTCGGGCTCCTCCTCGGGCTCCTCGGGGGCGAACCCAGTGCCGCAGCAGACGGGGCAGACCGCCTCGAAGGCGCGGGAGAACTTGCCCGTCTCGACGCGCCGCACCCTAGCGGTGATGCAGCCGGTGCCACCGCAGTTCTCGCATTTGTCTTTGGGACTGCTGTCGGTCGGGGTGATGAAGCACCGGCTGCCGGTGCTGCCGATGGCCCACCCCTTGCGGGTGAGATTGACAACGAAAGCATCCGACTCCGACCCGATGTAGGGGCGAAGGCGGATGGTCTTACCATCGGCGGATACGTGGCGGACGATGCACACGACCGGGGAGCCCTTGATGGCGTTGCGCTTGAAGTTGACCGTATCGTTTTTCTTGAACATGACTCTCACTCCTTGGTGCTTGGGTTGTTGAGGTTGCGGGTTAGATGCTGGCGACAGCGGTCTTGGCACCGCGCTCGGTTTTCCACTCTCGGGCAAGGTGACGGGCCGCGGTGGGCTTGCCGTTGCGACCGAGGTACAGCTTGAGGGGCTGACCGGGGCAGAGGATGAGAGCGATGAAGCGGATACCGTTGGAGCCTTGGGAGGGGACGACTTCGATGTTGGTTTGCATGGTGGGTGACTCTTTCTGGCCTGTCTCATCAGTACCGGGGGGCCGGGTCCGGTAGACACCCCCGCCGAAGCGGGGGCGTTTCGACTAGGCGGCCTTCTTGCCGCGCTTGCCCTTGGCCTTCGCCTTGGACTTCTTGGCGGGTGCCGCCGTCTGGTTGTCGAGGACCCGCTGGACGGCGGGAGGGACGACCATGTCGATGAAGTGGAGCCAGTCGCCGGCTTCACTCTGGTGCGCGTCGCAGTCGTCGCCAGGGTCGGCCAGCATCCCGACCAGCTTGGAGAACTGCTCGGCCAGCTTGGCCGACTTCTGGGCGCTGTACTTTCCGCTGTTGCGGATGATGAGTGCGGACCCGTCCGACTCCGCGTTGCTTGGGTAGAGGACAACCGCGATGTCGGTGCGGCCCTCGACCGTGGCGCTGGGGACGTTGATGACGTGACCGCGCTGGGCGTTCGGCCAGACCTCCTGCATGGCAGCGACGTGGTTCCACTTTCGGAACGCCTCGCCGCTCAACTGCTTGGCAGCCTCACCCGCCTTGGGCGGCGCCTTCTTCTTGCCGCTCTTGCCGCCCTTGCTCTTACCGCCCTTGGCCGCGGTGACCTTCTTGGGAGCGGACTTCTTGGTGGACTTCTTGCTGCCGGCGTTCTTGGTGGTGGACTTGGCGGTGGACTTCTTGGTGTTCTTGGCCATGATGATTACTCCTTGGTACTTTCTCTGTTGGTTGGTTGAGTTTCCGACCCCGCCCTGCGAGGCGCCCCGAAGGGATATACAATGTAGTATGGATACCATGGGAGGTCAAGGGGTCACCTACATATTTTATTTACGCTGTAGCTACAGCTAGGGCAGGGAATAGAGGGGGGTTTGCGCGTTCCGCGCGTTTTCGGTGGCGCCGATGGGGCGCCTTGCCATGCTTACCCTAAGCATATGTGCGCGTTCCGCGCAGGCCCAGGGCAAAAGAAAACCGGCCGCATGGGCCGGTCGAATGGCGGATGTCACCGCCCCGGTGGGGTCGTCCACCTCCTGCCGTCGCTGTCGAGCGGTGGCAGGGTCGTCGTGAGCCACTGCGTCGGGCTGATGCTGCTCCCCTCCCTCCACAGCCACCACGAGTAGCACCTCGTGTCCGCGCTCTCGCCAGGTCCACGGAAACCGAGCGATCCAGAGATCCGAGCCTGGTACACCGGGGTGTACGTGCGGAAGAAATCGTACCCCGTGCTCATGTTCCGCTGGCCCCAGTCGTTCAGTCCGAGCATGAGCACGTCACCTCCCTGCGTGACGTAGTCGAGGCTGAACTCCACGTAGTCCTCCCACAGCACGAACGGCGGGTTCGTCACCACGAGATCGTAGGGGCGGAAGGGCGGCGCGTCGTCGGGCAGGTTTTCGGGAAACGAGCCCAGCACCTCATCGTAGATCGAGCGGAGATGCCCGTGCTCCTCCACCCTCGCTTCCATCGCGGTGATGTGCGCGCGCGGGAATAGCTCGCGCAGCACGACGCCGAACGCACCAGAGCCCGCGGCAGGGTCGAGGATGCGCCGCGGGTCCGGGTACATCCGTTGTTTCTGCCACCAGACGAGCCCCTGTCTGACCACTGGAAGGGGTGTCAGGTTGGCTTGCGTCGCTGGAGCGCTACCCATCCCTACGCCTGCGGCTCTCTCGTGGTCTGGATGCCACTGGCCGAGAGCATGAGCACGTCTTGGGCCACGTTGAGCGCCTCGCGTTCAAACTCGGGGTCCTGCGACGCGCGAGCCCCGACATAGCCGGCCAGGAGGATCAGCCACTCCCCAGACTCCCACACGGACATATCCTCCCTCCCGGTCACTTCTGCGAGGCGCAGAGCGAGTAGCCCCTGCATGATGTGGAGCGCACAGCCGAACTTGATGAGGCTGAGCCTGTCACCCTCTTGCATCGCGCTCATCTCCTCGTCTTTGCGGGTCCAGTCCATGAGCATGTACCCACAGTCTTGTTCGTTCACCCATTCTGCGATCATCTCCACGTCGAGATCGCCCAGCAGATCGTTCAACTGGTCCTTGGTCATCATGCACCTTCCTTCTCGCGGGCCTCTAGCGCGCGCTTGAGCTTCTTCAACTTCATAGCCCTTGCTTGGTCGTAGCCAAACTTACGGTTAGCGCGCTCCAGCTTGGAGATCGCCCTCTTGATTTCGTCAACCGTCACGTCTCAGTCCTCCTTGTAGAACCGCAGGGTGTAGTAGAGCCTGCCGTTTTCCGGGCGGTCACCGAAGTGCTGGCAGGCGCGATGCAGGATGTCACTCGGGTACAGGACGGCGCGGCCCTTCACGAGCCCAGCGGTGGCGAGCACGTCCCACTGTCCCGGCTTCTGGGAGTCGCGGTAGACCTGTTCCCGAAGGCTCTCCACCGTCGTCTTGAGCCGCCGCGCGTCCGCGGAGATCGGCGCGCGCACGAGCCCGGTTGGCTTGTGCCGATACCACCCCGTGCCCGCGTCAGCAGGCCCGTCCACGAGGTACACCAGCATGGTGTAGCGCTCCACGGGCTCGTCCCAGTGAACGCCACACACCTCAGCCTTCGGCCCCTCCGAGAGCCCGAAGTAGACGACCCCGTTCCCGTTGTTGTGCATCTCCTCGGGATCGTCGAGCCACGTATTCGGGTCGGGGTACAAACCGAAAGCATCAGCCACGCGCTCGCGTAGCTCTGGCATGGGATACCCAGGGCTTCGATAGCCCGTGATGTCCTCCGGTTCACGGAACCCGTCGCGGAGTGCCCATCTGACGAGACGGTTGCACTCCGCGGCGGTGAAAAAGTTGTCGTAGACACAGAACTCGGCATGGTTGCGCATGGTAGGCAAAGCCTATCAGGCCCCCACCGAATCTGTCTCGTATGTATGCCGTAGGTATGGCTAGGATAGCTGGGTTTGGAAGCCGCCGACCAGCACAGACGACACGGGGACAGAGTCCTCCAGCACCGTCACGTTCCAGATGGCGTCAGGCCACGGATCGGCCCAGTCGAACTCAGCGTTGCTGTCGTCCAGCACCGTGAGCGGCCAGGTAGCAGTGATGAGCCCGCCATCAGGGTCCTCCGCTTCAAACCGAATCTCCGCGACGCCCGAGATCGAAGTGAAGCCCGACCCCTGCACGGACACGGTCGCAGGCGGCCCGTCGATGGGGTCGGTGATGACCGGAGGTACGAACTCGGTGATCGTCACGGGAAGCACCGGCTCGGGTGGAGACGCGGAAGCCGTGAACAGCCCCGAACACAACCTCTCCCGCGTCACGAGCAACGCAGCTTGGGGCGTCGTCGCAGCGACAGAGCCAGTCAGCACCAGCGTAGCCCCAGTTTCCGCCTCCTCGATGGTCACGGTCGTGTTGAAGAAACCCGTCGTGTACGGGCCCGCGTAAACACGCTCGATGAACCCCCCAATCGGCTCCCCCGTGTTCAGGTTCTCCCAACCCGCAGCCAACAACGCCGCGTCGAACGGATCCCAGTCCACGCCCTCCTCCACCTCGAAGATCGCCACCCCGTAGTTCGGGAACGCCAAAGGCACGGCCGGCGTGATGTCGATGTCCGTCTGGTACTCCGCGTCGCTCACGGTGTCCGCCACCTCTAGCTGGTAGCGCACAACAGCCGGCGGTCCCTCGTCTACCACGATGTTCTTCACACTGACGATGATGGGCATGATGTCTCTCCTTCTTTCCCTCTCAAACTGCTTGTGTTGTGTATGTACGTTGTAGGTACAGGGGATTTCCCCCCTATACTCTGGGGGTCACTCTGGGAAGTTTGGTAGCCGTCCCCTCGCTCGAAGGCATCGCACTAAAGGGGTGGGGGTCACTCTGGCCCTGTTGCAGTGGTGTCGATGACCGCACCTTGACCCTCCTCCTCTTTCTCCGTGGGTTCCCCATGGGACTGAGCCGGGGCTGAGCCAAAGAGCATCGAGAGGACTCCTGGGCGCCCATCTGGTGCGCTAGGACTAGGGACCTGGACCTGGACGTTGAATCCGCTTGGTCGTGGTGCGTTCCGTGCCTGCATCATCTCGTCAAGCACCTGTATGCGGTTCTGAAAGCTGTTCATCTGCTGCGTCACGCGGGGATCGATCTGCCCGCCCGTGGTCAACCTCTCTTGGAGAATCGCCGCCATGGTCCGGTCCTTATCCACTTCCACGAGGGCCTGCTGTAGCGCCATCACGTCGTCGCTGTTGCGCGTGTCGAACTGGTCGAAGACCTCGTTGTAGGCGCAGACGGATGCGGGTTGGTACTTGGGGCACTCATCCGCCAGGTTGCACACGTCGCAGTGGTTGCGTGGGATATCCCGTCTCCAGGCACCCAGGTTCAGACCCCCTGTTGTCAGTAGCTCCCTGTTGTCTCTACGCCGTAGGGCTGACGTGGGGACAAGGGATGACTGAGGACTATGCGGAGGTGGGGCACCGTTCGGAGAAACTGGTGGAGGATTGGGGGGATTTGGGGAGGATTCACGAGAATCCTGAGACTGTAGTGGGGAGTTGGAGTCTTCTAGGGGGGATTCACGAGAATCCAAGGACCTCCCGCCCCCCTCCCCCTCTGGGGTAGTGCTTCCCGTAGTGGTATCGGGAGCTACAGCCGACCCTTCTCGCGCGCTTCGGTTGCTCTCGCCTTGGCCTCCGCCAGTGCTGCTATCTGGCGTGCTCGTCTCTCCGCCATCACTTGTTCCCGCGCTCCAGGTTCCGGTGCCTGCCGCTTGAGTAGTTCCAGCGTCAGCGAACGGAACTCCTCCGTCGCCATCTTGCCGTGGATCAGGAGCACCCATCTCCGGGTGAGTAGTTGCGGTGTGGTCATCGAGGAGGGCTTGGTACTCATGGCGTTCTACTTCCTGGCAGATCGGGAGGTTGTGGCAGGCTGAGCAGTTGAGGTTTCGAGCCACCTCTCTTGGGCGCCGCCGGTAGTGAGGGCACTTCTTGCCCCCAAAGTCATCGTAGGTGGGTTTGGTGCCGGGTGGGCCCTTCCAGCCCTTCTTTCGACCCAGCTTGGGTCCTGGTGTCATGGTGACTCCTTGGGTTTGTTGAACGTCAAGCGTGCGCGTGGACCGATGCTGTACGAGGCGTTGACCAGTGCGCTCGAACTTCTTGGCAAGCTCCCGCCAAGCGATGAGGCTCGACGCTCGAAGCTCCTCCAACTGATCCTTGCAGGCTTCGCAGTCCTTGGTTTGGCTGTTGGGACCGTCGCAGTGCGGGGCGTGGTCCTTGTGGGTTCCTAGGATGCGCTCAGGGTCGAGGCCGATGCGCTTGAAGTAACCCTTGAACCATGCGCGCCGCTCTTTCTGCTCGTGGTTGAGGATGCGCAGGTGCCCGTTCTGGTAGATGAACGTACCTCCGTACTTATCCGCGCGCAGCCAGGTGGTCGAGTCCACGGAGTCGTAGTTGCGGAGGTACTTCATGTCGGTTTGCAGCCGCGTCTGGCCGAAACCATGGATGACCTTTCCATGCCTGTGGGCGATGGCGATCAGCTTCTTGTGCAGCGAGATGAACTGAGCGCTGCCGCTCTCGCCCGACGAGCCGATGCCCACCTGCTTGAAACGAGGATCAGCGCAGACCTTCTCCCAGTCCTTGAGCGTCAGCCAGTCCGTCTGGTAGGTAGGCAGGATCTTGTCACCTACCGCCTCGTAGATCTTCTCCTGGTGACGTTGGACCCTTCGATACACGTCGTCCTCAGACTCGTCCCCGATCTGCTGGTACACGTCGAGTTCAGCCACCACGTCGAACAGCTTGACGGCTGGGTCCGTGTTCAGGAAGCGGATGTACTCGTCGGCGTACTCGTTCAGATCTTCGAGCGTGTCGTGGCCGCCGTGCATGTAGGTGAACGCACCGGAGTCGAGGAAGAACCTTCGGGGCTGCTTCTCCGCCTTGCTCCGCTCCATCCACGCCACCATCTCGGCGAAGTCCGTCTGACCTCGCAGGTAGTGATACGACAGCAGCACGTTTCGGATGCCGTAGCGGTCGAAGTATCGCCACCACGTCTCGCCACCTGCGAGGTACAGAATCATCGTCGGCCCCCTACAGGTAGAACAGGCAGAGGGTGTACCGAGCGCCCTCGGTGACCTCCAGCGCCTCGTGGACAAGGTGGGGGTACAACTCCTCGGCCTCCTCCGGGTCGGCCTCGTATGCCTTGGCCCCCGTGTGCGTCACGCCCATGCCGACCTTCTCTGGCGCGGTCACGCCGAGATTCGTGTACCGGGTGCCGCCGCCCTGGTAGTCCCTGGGGCTGTTCAGTTGCACGACCACAGCCGCCCGTTGCTTGTCTACGTGGGGCGACAGGAAAGCGTTGTGACCCTCTCGCGCCTCATAGCAGGCGACGAACGGATCGAGGGGCCGGCGCAGGTCGATACCATGGATGGCAGCAACACTGGGCATGAGTTCCTCAGCGAACCTCAGCATGGCTAGCTGTAGCTGGGGCGCCATGTTCTCCGTGGGGAACTCGCGGAACCTCTTGTAGTTGCGAATGGCCCACTCCACGTCCTCGGGCGAGAAGTAGTCAGGATAGCCCGACAAGACCCTCGGGCATCCGTGGATGTCCTCCGCGTTCTCAGGACCGATCCAGCCGTTCGCGTTGCTGATGCAGTAGTCGAGGAGGTTGTCGCACTGCTTGGGCGTCATCACCTTCCGCTGGAAGACGCCAGGTGCGAAGTAGGACCATGAGCTTCGTTTGTTGAGAATCATGCGTAGAATCCGATCAGGCAGTACCGCTTACCACGCTTGAGTGCATGGGTACGGTGCCACAGTTCAGGGTGGAGAGTGACCTCCTGGTCGTCCTCATCTTCGAGGGCGTCACGACCGGGAGCGACGTAGTGAGTGAGGCCAGGGAACACATGCGCGTGACCCTGTTCGTCCTCGATGGTCAGGTCGAGGTCTGGGATGTAGGTGCCGCCACCTTCGTAGTCCATGGGACTCGACAGCGGCAGGACGAACGTGTTGAACGCATCGTAGTGGTCACTAAGATGCGACTTGAGGCCCTTCCGCCGCTGGTAGCAGAACACGAACGGCGCGATGACCTTGGTATGGTTACGACCCCATAGCCTGTCGAGGATGGGGATGATGTGGTCGAGGGAGTAGGACTCCCACGCCTCCTTGAAGCCTTCGATGGTGTAGAGCGGAAACTCCCGCACCTTCCTGCGTTGGATTAGCTCCACGATGTCGAAGTCGCTGGGGAACGCTGCCTTGACCTCGGGCAGCGCCGCCACCTTCTCCGCCGTCTCGGGCGTAGCCCAGCAGCCACGGTGCATCGGAGACTCCAGCACGTCGATGAAGCCCTCGCAGGCCACCGGGGTCCAGACAGGGAAGCGGAAGATCGAGGGACCGAGCCGCTCCACGTCTGACAGGTCGTTGGGCTCGGGCCCCATGAAGGGCGCGAACTCCAGAGTGACGGGCACTAGTCGTCCTCCTCCTCGTCAACGGCGTCCTCAGTCCACTCCATCATAGCCTCGTGCTGGATGCGGGCAGCGAAGGCCACGACCTCGGGCCTGTTGATCGAGCCCTCGCGGAGAGAGAGCGATCTGCCCCCAAGGAGTGACCCGACAAGAACGAACCCTTGCAGTCTCCCGCTCTCCGCATCGGCCAAGGCTTGCTTGAGCGAAGCGATGACCTCGGGGTCAGGTCGGTTGAGATTCAGTTCGGTTACTTTCGTAGTTCCGTCCATAGCGCGACTCCCAACAGGATGAGAAGCATACCTTCAACGATGTACGTCATGGTCTAGTCCAGCAGCTTGAACTCTCCACGACGGGTAGGGCCGGTAAGCTCGAAGCTGTCGTGACCCCACTCGACGATGTCGGCGTCCTTCTGGCTCTTGTCCAGGCGTAGCTCGTACTTGAGCAGGGTGATGCTCGTGAACGGACCCACGGTGTGCGTGACGGGGTTCTGCTCCTGGGCCCACTCGAAGCTGCCCTTGCCGCTCGGCTTGAAGGAGCCAGGCCAGTAGCGGATGGTGACCCCGACGACCTTGTCGTTGTCCATCGCAGGCTGTAGGTCAGCGATGCGTCCGATGACCGTGCCATGCTTCCGGCCTTCGATGTAGTCGAGGCGGAACCTCTTGCCGGCGTAGCGGGACAGGTGGCGCGTGGGGACGAGTGGGGACTTCGCGGCTTGCTTGTCCGTGTCGAATAGGTTGGGCTTGTTGTCGTTCACTGGATCTCCTGTAGGTACAGCATGAAGAAAGGGCGACCCCGCGTCAACGGAGCCGCCCTTTCCAGTGGCTAGATGGTCGAGGGAGCTACTACTCGTCCTCGTCCTCGTCCTCCTCGTCGTAGGTCCAGCCCACGATCACGGGGTCGTCGTTGACCTCGGGAGCGTAGACGTGGGCGTCGTCGCCGTCGTCGCACTTGACGTGGATGTACTCGTCGCCGTCGTCGTCCTTGTCCCTGCTCACGACGGTGCCGCGGAACCACTCGCCGTCAGTGGCGATGTAGACCTCGTCCTCGACGGACACGTCGGAGTAGTCGTTGCACTTCTGCGCCGTCTCCCCGTCAGGACCTTCGATCAGTTCGATGTCCTCCTCATCCTCATCCTCATCCTCATCCTCATCCTCCCCACCTTCGTCCTCGTCATCGCCCCCGTTGCGCTCCTCCAGCGTCTCCTTGAGGAACGACCGCTTGGCGCGGACGTTCTTGGCGTCGTCGGGGAACTCGACGCCCAGCACGGCGGCCAGGTCGTTGAGGGTCTTACCCTTCATGCCGTCCACGTCGTCGGGGTCGAGGTTGAGATCGCCGTCCTCGTCCACGAACTCGCTCAGGCTCTCGGGGATCTCGGCGGGTGCATCATCGCCCCCGTCGTCGGCGTCGTCGTCGGGCGCATCGGTCGAGGACTCCTCCAGCGCCTTCACCCGCTTCTCGATGTCGCGCATCTTCGGGGTCAGCACGGCGATGATCTTGTCGAACACGGACTTCTCCAGAGCCTCCAGATCGACGGACTCGGTCTGCTCCTCGGGCTCGGGCTCGGGCTCGGGCTCGGCCTTGCTCTTGCCCTTCGACTTCTTGCCCTTGCCCCCACCCTTGGCGGCTGCCTCGGCCTTCGGCGGGGCCTTCTTCTTGCCGGGCTTCTTGCTCGACTTCTCGCCCTCGCCCTGTGCAGCGATCAGCGCCTCGCGCAACTGCGGCAGCTTCTTGCCCTTGGTTTCGATACCGGCCTTCTTGCACGCCTGGCGCACTTCGGCAGCGGACATCCCCTTGATCTTCTTCTCACTCAGATTTGCCATGATGTGTTTCCTACTCGTTGTTGCTGTTGGTGTTGAGGTTGATGACTTCGGCCGCATGGGCCAGGAACGCAGCGATCAGATCATCTTCTACGCGAACCAGGGCGCTGCAAGCCCGGTCGAGTGCTTCGTAGACCGCCTGGTGATCGGCGGAGTAGTAGTAGCCCGCGACGCCACCATCGCGGTCGTGAATGAACATTTGGCGGTTGTGGCCGTTGCCAACGTCGTGGACCTCGTAGCCGTCCACCTTGTAGACATCGACGCTGTCGCCGTAGGCGTTCACAAAGCTATACAACTTGCGAACGGGAATGTCCTTGCCCTTCGGACCCAGTGCTGCCACGAGGCGGACGTAGGGCATAGCAAGGTCAGTACCTCGCTTGGCGATCCGCATCATCCCCCGGATGGGGGAATAGCGGGTGATGGGGTTGGGACCAAGCGCCTGGTCGTCATAGAAGAACAGGCGATGCTCCTCCCACTCGCGCCCGTAGATGTCACGGGCGACGCCGAAAACCGTGAGTGCCGTTTTCATGCGTCTGCGAGGGGCTTGAGGACGACCTTGTGACGGGGCTTGCCAGGCGTGACGACCTGGCCTGCCGTGTCGGGATCGACGATGCCGGCAGAGACAGCAGCATCGAAGTGCTTGAGGTTCACCCTGGCGATGTCGGGCCAGGTGATGACCTCGGGGCAGGCTTCGGTGAGGGCCTTGAAATCCACCTCCCGCGGGCGGGTGATGATGTTGGTCACGAGGAAGCGCTCCCCCGTGATGAGCGACTGCTCGCCCAACTTCTTGAGAGAGCTAGCTGCCTGGGCCTCCGTCTTGACCTCATCGAGAGCGTCGCCCTGTTCGGCCTCCAGTTCGCGGAGCGCAGCGAGCACCTTCTTGTGCTTGGCCTTGAACTCCGTGAGCGCAGCGGAGGCTGCCTCGTAGCGCGCGAGCGCCTTCTTCAACTTGCCCTGCTTGGGGCTTCCCTTGGTCTTTGCCATGTACTTTTCCGTTCAGATGTTCCGGGTTGGGCGAGTGTAGAGACACTCGATCGTTGTGATGTGAAGATCTGACAGAGCCGCTTCGACCTGCCAGAGTTTGTGGTGTGACAGGGCGAGGTGGACCTGCATATACAGGCGCCTCGCTCCTCGGTAGATCGTGGTGTCACCAAGGATGCCTCCTACGGTGTCCACGAGCGCCCGCGGCATTTCTCCACGGGAAAACATGGCGTTCAGATGATGCACTTGGTAGCGGGCGCTGACGCAGAGGAACCATGGGCCCCCGTTGTCGTTGACTTCGGCCAGGTGCAGACGCTCACGTTTGGAAGGGGTCACGCTTGACTTGCTCCCTTGCGATCTGCGTTGTGACGATGTGCCATGTGATGCGGTTGCGACCCCTGCGAGGGTCCAGAGCGCTCCGGTCCTGAATCACGTACTCCAGGGCGGATAGCTCCTCTAGTGTCGCCTTGGCGAGAAGGGACTTGATGTACTCGTCCGCGTTGTCGTGCCAAGGCTTATCCACGGGCTCGGCCCGCTTCGGTGTAGGTGGCTTGGACTTGCCTTTGGGGTTGCCCTTGCGCTTCGGCTTGGGCTTACCCTTCATACCAGGACGCTTGCCTGGCTTCGGCTTCCCTTTGAGCGCCACTATCTACGCCCCCAACGCCTCCGCAACGTGCTTCGGCACCTTGCCAGTGCTGGTGAGCAGACCCTTCTCCATGAGCCGCTCGACATCGCGCTTGCGGGCACTCTCGCCAGCGTTGATGGCTTGCAGGGCCCTGAACTGCCCGTCAGGCAGACCCTCGATGTTGGCCTTGGCCTTCTCTGCCTTGGGCGACAGAGCCGGCTTCGACTTCTTGGCCGCCTTCTTCGGCTTGCCCTTCTTCGGCTTGGCGGCCTCCTCGGCCTTCGTCTCGGCAGGCAGCGCGTCGTCGGGCTTGTACCGGCCGATGTTCCGCTCATCCGCGGGCGCAGGCACCCCGTTGCCCTGGTGGACGCTGGCGATGGCAGCGACGAGCCATTCCGACTTCTCCATGCGGTAGTCGATGCCGACCGCCTTGGCCTGCTTGTTGAGGGACACGTCGGCCGCCGCCATGTATAGCTCGGGCCGGGTCATGTGCGGGAGATCCTCCAACTCCCAGCGCAGCTTGGCACCCTTCTTGGCCTTGGCCGCGGGGACGAGGATCCGCGGGATGCTGTTGTACTTCTCGGGGACCTCGGGCTCCTCCTCGGGCTTGTGCCCGTGCTCTCGGAGGTAGCGCGCCGCTCCGGGGTGAAGCTGCCACCCGTCCACGTCCTCCAGGGACGCGGAGGGGACAGGCCAGCCGGTGAGTTCGCACTCGGCGTCGCACTCGTTGGGCTTCCAGGCGGGGCGCTCGACAGTGCTGTGCGCCTTGCCGTTGACCCCGTTCTTCATGTGGGCGATCAGATCGTGAATGGCGGACACCAAGGGCTGATTGCCTTCCCTGATGGCGTCGCGTAGCTGTGCTGCTTGACTCATTGTTCTACTCTTTTGCCTTCCTAGCCCCGTTTGGGGCGTTTTTCGAGAGGGGCAACATACTATCATAGTATGCCGGCCCTGTCAAGTGCCCGTAAATGGCCGATATTGACGGCGTAGGGCCGATCTGGCGTTCTGGGCTCTGCGCAGCTAGACGCCGCCGTTCTCGATCAGGTCCGCCATGGCGTGACCATCCTTGAGTGCTTCGATGATGTCGGCGCCCACGCTCCACGTCTCACCGTCGTGCTCGACAGACCACGTAGGGCCTTCCTCGCCAGTGATGTCGCACTCCTCGGCGTCGGAGCGCTCGTAGCCACCGCTCTCCTGGGCCTCCATGATGCGGGTGCGAAGGTCGGGCATGAGCAGGCCCTTCGGGTCGCCACCGAGAGCCTTGTAGACGGCGGCCAACTCCTTGCGGGCCATGCCCTTGAGATCGTCGGGGCTGTAGCCACCTTCGGGGGTGGTCACTTCCGGCTCGGGTGCCTTGGCCGGCTTGCCCTTCGAGCCCTTGGTTTTCTTACCCTTGGCCTTAGCCTCGGGCTCGGCTGCCTTGCCCTTCTGGGCCCACTCCTCCAGCCTGACGGCGAGCCCGATGGCGTCGTTGGCTTGCTGGCGCAACTCCTTGGCTCGGGCGAGAAGGGCGGACTTGGACAGGGTGATGTTGATTTGGTCGTTCTTTGCCACTGTGTTCTCCTGGGGACGAAAAAGAGGCCCTCAGCACTTTCGCTGAGGACCCCTGGTTGAAGGTGGGGCGAGAGCGCGGCGCTCCTCGTGGATAGCCATTCTCTCACGGTCCCGTAGGACCATCAAGCCAGTATGGGTTAGTAAGAAGCGACAGACGGGCCGCCCGCCATGCCCACGACTCGGTACAGTTCTTCGGTCAGGCGGCCGTTGTTCACTATATCACTGTCGGGCAGGTGGACGGCAGCCGTCACCGTGCGCTGGGTCGCATCCTCTACGCCCCGACAAGCCACGCAGCCGTGCCCAGCCCGCATGACCACGAGCATGGCGCGAGGCTCCAGATGCTCCACCAGCGTGTCCAGAACGTCTCTGGTCAACTTCTCTTGCAGGTGCAGCCGCTTGCTATGGGCCTTGACGATGCGAGTGAACTTCGATAGCCCGAGCAACTTCGTGTCGGCCAGGTAGGCGATCCAGACGTGACCCGTGAAGGGCATGAGATGGTGCGCGCACGTCGAGGCGAAGCCGATGGGGCCAAGGCACACCACGTCGCCTTCCTTGTCCATCTCGGTCAGGTGGACCTCTGGCTGATCCGGGTAGCTGAGCGTCTCTCGGACCCACATCTTCGCCACGCGGCGAGGCGTCTCGGTCAGGTCGAGGAACTCGCGCTCCTCCTCGCTCACGTTGCCCAGTTCCATGAGCAGGTCGATGACCTTGCCCATGTACTCCTCGATCTTGCGCTGCGCCTTCTCCTCGGGCGGGATGGGTGGTCTACCTGTACGTGCCATCAGAGAATCCTCATCACCTTGTGCTGTTGGACGACCAGACGGATGTTGTGCCGTCCGAGGTAGCTGGATATGCTGCGCACGACCTCTTCGTCCGCGTCGAAGAACGCGCCCTTCTCGACCCATGAGTCCTCTAGCTGGACAGCGGCCCAGATGGGCTTGATACGCCCAACCTTACGGAGTGCGCGGATCAGTTCGACGGCGTTGCGAACCTCCTCGATGCTGCCGGCGACGACCTTGAGTTGTACGTGCTGGATGGCAGCCCACTCCTCGTAGGCGCTGACGATGCGCTCGGCTCCTTGTGTGGTTTTCCACCGATGCAGCTTCGGGCTGAGGCTGGCAAGGTCCACGACCTGACGTAGCTCGGGGCTCGGAGGCACCTCGCAGTTCGTCTCCATGGTGACGTGCATGTGCCCGTGCTTCCGCAGGGGCCCGAACAGACGCAGCAGAGCACCCTGCTGTAGTGTCGGCTCTCCGCCGGTCACGACGACGTGGTGGAAACCCCTGCCGATGGATGCCTCGATGGCGAGGCTCAGCATCTCAGTATCCACCTCGATGGCGTTGAACGTGGGCTTGGGCTGAAAGACCCGGAGCCGCAGATCGTAGTCGGGCAGGCTCTCGGGCGTGTCACACCACGCGCATCGAAGGTTGCAGCCGGCAGTGCGAAGGAACAGGGAGGGGGTGCCAGCGAGGAACCCCTCTCCCTGGACAGTCTCAAACAGACCGTCTTTGACGATGCGTAGGTCAGTCATCAGACTTGGCGAGATCGTGCGTGCTGTCGTCGGCGCGGTTCCACCAGACGGCGTCGGTCTTGTCGAGGCCCGCAGGAACCCAGGGGCAGATGATGCTCACCGCGTTCGTGGGCGTCTCTTGGATCTGGAGCTCGTGGCACATCAGACCGTCCTCGTCGCTGGCTCTCAGGAAGGCGTTGACCTTGCAGAGCAGCAGCGCAGCCAGTAGCTCAGTCGTCGGGTCACCTGGGCAGGTCACGAGGCGCTGGTAGGGCGCGTTGGATTGGAACCACCAGATGAGCGGGTCCGATTCGTTGAGCATGAGCGTGTGGTCGAGGTGTTGATCCACCCAACGGTGCCATGCCTTCTTCGTCTTGGAGAACTCGGCCACCATGGAGGACGGGTACAGGGGCGGCTGCACTTCGAGACGGTGGTGGATCCTGGCAGTGATCGACCATGTGTGCCCGTGGATGCTGCGGCAGCGCGGGGCGTCGGCCATGAGAAACCGATGCGCCGCCTCAAACCGGCGGGTGAAGATCAGGGTGTAGTTCGCATCCGTCATGGCTGAACCTCCTTCAAGGCGAGGCGCAGTAGCTCCCTCTGCGCCTCGCTCAACTCGATGGTAACGCTTACCCCATCAGCGGTCGTCGCCGTCAGGGTCAGGCTGAACAGCTTGTCCTGACTCGGCTCCAGCGTCAGGGAACTCCCGTTCATCTTCTCCAAGATCCACTTCGTCGGCGTCATCTTCGATCTCTGGGGCATTGTGAACGAACCGCTGTCCGCGCCCACGCTCACATTTGACCACAAGGGTCACCTGCCGAGGGTCGGGCGCGAAGTGTACCTCGATGTTGTCGATGGGGGTGGCGAGGTTGAAAACAGACTTCTCATCGCCAGCTTCCACGAGGAACTGCTGCAAGGCGTCCATCATGGTTTCGAGGCGGATGAAGTTGTCATCCAGCACCAACGGACCTCGACGGTGCGTGAAGTGCTGGCGTTCGTAGTCGTGGCGACTCCTGCGCTTCGGTCGAGCCATCAGCCGAGATCCTTATCCGAGACGCAGACGATGCGACCGGCGAGGGGGCTGCCAGGGTTCGACGCCATCTGAAAGACCCCGAACTCGTGGCGCATCAGGTGGCGGATCGGCTTCTTGCCTTCGGGCTGGAGCTTGGCGGCGTAGACCGACAGCGGGATGAAGTCGAGTTGGTTGTCTTGGTAACCTTCCGCCTTGGCTTGCTGGTACTCCTCGTGAAGCTGGCGGCACTTCTCCAGCGGCAGATGGACGACGGAGGGGCCAGGCTCCTCGCGGATGAACAGATGGTTCACCAAGTCCTGTAGCGCGGCGCTGCGACGCATGGACTGCTTGGCAGTGCGTGGGTCGGCGTTGGTGAACCGCTCGGCTGCTGCCTCGGCCTTGGCGGGGTCGAGCAGGATGATCTGACCCTTGTCGTCCAGGCCCTCGCCGGGGCCGATGGTGCGCATGTCCCCACCGTCCATGCCCATGCGTGCGCTCACCGTCAACGGGGTGTCCATGGATTGCTTGTTGCGCTCCTGCTGGAACCTGTCGGCCCGCTCGCGCACCTCCTCATCGGACAGCTTCTCGTCCGGGTCGAACAGCTTGCGCACCTCGGGGTCGGACAGGTTGGTCAGGTCACCCTGGGATCCCACCTTCTCCATGATTTCGCTACGTGTGTCTTTGGTCATCACTTCTTTCCTCTCGCAAGGTCCTTCAACCTGTCTTTCTGTTTTGATGAGAGTGGACCGTACATGAGGTCGAGAAAGACCTCGAAGTCCAAGTCCACGCGGAGCCGACTCGTTCCAAACAGCTTGTAGATGATGACGCCAGGTTCGGAGGACCCAGCTTCCTTTGCGTCTTGGTCGAGTTTGCGTATCCATGCTGGTAACCCTAGTGTCTTGGCGTTCTTGGTTTCGGTGCGGAACGGCCACCGCTTCCGAGCCTCAGTGCTCTGGCGGATGTCCTCCTCACCTTGCTTGCCGCCGTGGTTGGATAGGAAGTCGTCAGGCAGACCTGTGACGTAGCCAAGCATCCGCGCAACGATGTGCTGCAACTGCTTGCCCTTGCGTTGAGAGTTGCGGCCTCGTGCGCTCGCGCTCACGTCAACCTCCGAGCCGGTTCAAGGTGAGGTAGAGGATCGTGACGGTGCGCTCCACCCTGGCCCCGTCAGGGTTGCGGCGGTCGGACACCATGCGGTCCTCCATGGCTGGCAACGTCGTGACGTAGTACCCCATGCTGGACATCAGCTTGTTGAGCTCGACCACGCCCTTGACGCAGGCGCTCACGGCCGAGATCCCCATCGCTACCAGATGGATGGACAGGTCGCGGTTCTCCTTGTAGCGAGCCCTGATGGCACCCGCTAGTTGTTTCGCGTTTGTGCTCCCCGAAACGGGTATTTCCATTGTGTCAGTCGGCATCTCTCCACTCTCGCTCAGTCTCCCTCCGCGTCTGCTCGCGCGAGAGCACCTTGATGGCGCGCTCACACCCGTGCAGTCGTGCCTGCAACAGCTTCACCATCGCCTTGCGCTCCCGCTTGGTTTTGCGCGTGGCTTTGGCCCGTGGTTCAAGGAACGCACTCGCGTTCCTCCATGCTGCGTTCGGTCCCTCGTCGGACACCCGCAGAATCTCCTCTGCTGCGGTGACCTTCTCGTCCTCCTCGGCTTCCAGTTCGTCCACGTCGGCCACCGCGAGGCAGTGCTCCACGTAGTTGGCGAACGCGACGAACTGTCCGTGCAGGCGACCCAGGTAGGAGTCGTCTAGCTCGGTGATGTCGGGAGGCAGGGCAGGGATGAACTCTTGGCCGTCTGAGTCGAGAGGACGTTTGGGGTCGGATAGCCGTAACTTCTTGCGCTGGTGTTCCAGCACCCGTTGGGCGAGGGAGTGAGGGGAGGGTTTCTCACTCTTGGCCTTGGTCTTGACTTTGATTCTCGGCATGGTCGTGTGGGGGCGTAGTGGGGTCGTTAGAAACCCATGGCATCATGGATAGTATCCCAGTCCAGCAACGACTCATCTTCGCAGACGTTGTGGTAGGGACAGAAGTAGCAGTGGTCGGTGTCACCCTGGGGTAGCTCCTCCCACTCGATCGCGTAGATGATGTTCTGCAACCGCTGCTCGATGTCCGCCCAGATGAGCGGATCCCAGGGCAGGTAGAACTCCTTGAAGCGCTGAGAGTCCTTGCACTCCACGAGGATGATCGCAGCGCGTAGGTTGGTCGCGGCCATGTAGAGGTAGCTCTGAACGAGCCACTCATCCTTGGGGCCTGCCAAACCATCGAAGCTCTTGCGGCTGGCGGTCTTGATCTCCACCAGATAGCGGTGGTGCGGGTTCGTGGCGACGATGGCGTCTAGCTCACCGCTGACGTGGAGCCCTGGGATGGTGAGCCGCACGTCCTCCCAGACCTGATGGAAGCGGCCCTGCCTCCAGCACTCAAACAGGTAACCCTGGATGCGCTCGTGGCCGAAATGGCCCACGTCGAAGATGCGCTGTAGCTTCGAGTCTGGAGCCCCACCATCGTCGGGAGCCTCGACGGTCGAGAACACCGCACGACGTGGGCAGCCCCCGGCTGACGAGGGGTGGATGACGAACTTTGCTCGGGGCTCTTGCGGTCGCGGCTGGGTCCGAAACGGCTTCCACCCTTCGTACATGCACTTGGCAAGGGCGGGGCCGATCTCGGACTCCAGCGCGATGAAAGGCGGAGGCTCGTCGGGCGGGTCGATGACCTCGTAGTTGCGAGCCTTGGCGTAGTCGAACGGGACGCGACGGTGCGACGGCTTCTTGACTTTGATCTTGGTCAGCTTCATGGGGTCGGGTGTGGTGCGGAGCACCGGGCGAATGGTGAGTGGGTCAAGGTTACCGGCTAGCTTGCCTGGCGTCTAGTTCGGCGTCTGATGTTGTTTTTACGCACCGCAGTGGGGGTTCTGCACCATCCACGGTGGTGGCGGCGGGCCTCGCAGCCGAGGTACTTCTTGAGCGAGATGGCTGCGGAGACGAGTGGATAGTCGAACCACTCGGGGCGGTAGCAGAGGGGCATGTACTTCCAGTGCGCGCCAGCGGAGAGCCCGAACGCGCCGCGAGTAGCCCACCCGTTCGGCACGTAGGGCTGACAGGTTCGGTTCAAGTGCCCGAGCCTCACCTGCCCCCAGTATTCACGGGGAGAGATGTGGGCGTCACCGCTGTGCGCTCCGATGGCTTGGCATCGAGACTCGCGGCGGCAGATGGCGATGAGATCGTCGGCAAGGTCAGGACGACCAACAGCCGCGGTCACGATGTGAGCCGCCATCCGAGGGGGCACCTGGATGGGTAGAGCTAGGGAAAGGATGACCAGGAGTGTAGTTACTGCTTTCATAGGTCCAGATCCGAGTCCTCCAGTATAGCAGTGAAGTCCGCCCAGCGAAGCACAGCATACTGCTCCCCATCGTTGGTATGGAACTCTATTTGCATAACAGGGATGCGATCCTCCACGTTGGCATCGTCCACCATCTTGCGAAGATCCTTGATGGTCAGCGTGTACTGCTTCTTGCCCGTGGTCTTGGCTTGGATGAGGAAAGTCTCACCCTTGTTGTCGCCCTTGAGAAAGCCTGCGCCTGAACCGGGAACACGACGTGCGCCCTCCCGGCCCAAGCGAGCCTCCTGCACTTTCCAGCGCTTGCGACGCTTCAACTAACGCCCCTGTCCAGGGCGAGCCACTCAGGGATGGAGATCGCCCCGCTGCCGTCGTCGTACATCACCTGCCGCTTGATCTGCGAGCGCGGGATCCATGCCTCCGTGCCGCATGTGAAGCGGAACAGCACGGACTTGTCCGAGGTGCTGATCTCCTTCTCGAAGAAAACCTCGATGGGTTCGGTGCTATCCACGGTGACTCGTCCCCGCGATGTAGGTGGCGTGAAACAGACTCTTGAGTAGCGCCACGACGTGATCAGGAAGCGCATCCTCGCACTCCTCCTTCACGACCTTCACCATGATCCGCGCCTGCTCAGAGCCGGCAGACACGATAGAGGGCGAGCCTGGTTGCTCGTGAATCTCCTTGAGCACCTCACGGGCCCTGCGCTGCGCTACGCCGATCCTGGGGACGAACTCGGAGCCCTCGCACTCCAGATCTTCCTGCGTCATCTCGGCCAGGTCGTCGTTCAAGGGCAGCAGCGCGTGGAGAAGGAGCACCACGCTGTCGTGCAGCGGCATGTCCTCCGTCATCTCCTGCAACTCCTTCTCCAGCGACTCCAGATACCTGTACGCCCTGTCGGCGTTGTTCTCGGCGTCCTGTGCCTCAGACACGGCGGATGCTGCGTCTGAGGCTGCGGCCGAGATTGACTCTTTGATATCCTCGATGGCTTCTTTGATCTCTTGCTTGGTCATTTCCTTACTCCGTGCCCGGTACGCTGTGCGCACCGCTCTGTTCGATCGCCTTGTCGATGACTGCGTCGTAGACCTCTTGGTAGAGGCTGGGGTCGTTCCAAAGGGCTGCGTCAAAGTTCGCCTTGCCGTGAATGCGGGTGCCACCGTAGCTGTAGTGAGCGCCCGATCTGTCGATGACGCCGAGCATGACGCCCAGCGCTCGCACCGTGCTGACGGTGTCGATCTGCCCTGCACGCCACGACTGTCCGTCGTGCGTGTGGTTCTTGACATGAAGGGTGAACCTGGCGTCGCGGTCGGGAGGCCCGCCGCGCATCTTGTGGCCGAAGACCCTGAAAGTCTTGGCGTACACGTCCCGCCGCTGGTGCCCGTCGTAGGACACCGTGTCGCTCTGCTCGTCGGACGCGATGTGGTCGAAGAACACGCTCTGGGACCAGAAGTGTTTGAGCCCCTGCCCGCCGGTCGGGTAGAACTGCTTTTCGCGGCGCATGGCTCGTACACCGATCGCCACACGAGCCTGATTGATGGCGACAACCATGGTTTGATTCAGGTTGCGGCCACTGGCGTCGGCGTTGCCATCGTCGTCGTAGTAGGTGTTGAACGCCGACTGCATGAAGCGCTGGAAGGTGTTGAACAGCTTGGCCTCACCGCCATACTCGGACGGGTCGCTCACGTCCTTGTCGTCTAGGATGCGGGACGACGTGATGGCACCGAGCGAGTCGAGCCCCAGGAAGTCGAAGGCGTTGGACTTCGTCAGGTCGTAGATCATCTGGAGCACCTCGTCGCCTGCCCGGTGCTGGACGAGCACGAGGGGCGAGTACCCTGCGTCCTGGTAGAACAGGTTGTACCGCTCTGCCTGCCTCCGCTTGGCCTTGTCCATGCGCTCCAACTCCTTGGAGCCGTAGGGGATGAACACGCCGACGTTGCGCCACCACCCCTTGTCGAAGCCCTCGACGGGAGCGAAGCCGCAGACGAGTCCAAGGCTCTGGAAGTGTCGAATCACCGCGGCTAGGCTCGTCGTCTTGGCGCAGCCCTCTGGGCCCCAGAACTGCGTGATGCGACCACGGATGATGCCGCCGTTCGTCACGTAGTCGATGGCTGGGTTGTTGGTACGGACCTTCTGGAACTCTAGCTCCTCGATGTCCGCGCCCACGAGCACGGTGCCCTTCCCACCCAGCTTCTTGTTGATGGTGTTGGCGATGTCGCGGACCTTCGCCAGCTTCGCGTCAGGCTTGGCCTTAGCCTTACCTTTCTGCTTGCCGCCTTTCAGCTTCGGCTTATCGGACTTGCGTGGCATGGGGCCGCCCCCTTCCGATCCGGGTCCGCTGGATGCGGACTGCCTTCTTGCCGGTGCCCTCGAAGGTCTGGTCGAGGAGGGCGACCACAACGTCGTCAGCGGTGTTGCCGTCGAAGTGCGCCACGGCGACAGACTGCATGAAGTCATCCTCGTCCTGGCAGAACTCCCAGTACAGGGCGATGATGATGCGCTTAGCTGTCCGCTTCCACCCCATTGGTCCCCTCCTCTCGGCGCTGCTTCTCGGCCTTGAGCACGTCGAGCCACTCCTGCCACTCCTGCTCGCTGCTCCACAGTTCGTGGCCTTTGGACTTCACGACGCTGTCGATCACCCCGTCGAGCCGGCTCGTCTCGATGTTGTGCGCCCGTCGGCGCAGACTCTTGAGTCTCTGTTCCTTGTCGTCAGTCATGCTGCTACCTTCCAGTCGTGCAGTTCTCCATCTTCGCAGAAGTCGCAGCCCTTGCCGCGACACTTGGGGCACGTAAACATGCCACCTTCTTTGGCTTCCGCCCATGAGTGGCCCCAGTGGCCGTCAACGCGGAAGTGAACCCCTGCCATGGTTTCTGCGGGCATGGCGTTCTCCATCACCTCAATCATGCGGGCCAGCGCGGCCTCGCGGTGCTCCAGCTTGCAGGTCGCCACGATCTCGTCGTGAACCTGGAGCCGCATGATGAAGCCGTACCTGGCAAGCTCTAGGTCGTTCTCCAACGCCACCATCGCCGTGCCGACGATGTCCTGGGCGCTACCCTGGATCGGGGTGTTCATGGCGCGGCGCTCTGCGGCGCTCCGGTACTTGCGGTTGCGGCTGTTGATGTCGGGCAGTTGGCGGTAGCGACCCAGGATGGTGCGCGCTGCCCCGTTCTCGTGGGCGTATGCCTTGGCCCAGTCCATGTACCGCTTCACGCCAGGGTAGAGGCGGAAGAACCTGTCGAGGATGTCGTTGGCTTCGGCTTCGGTGATACCCAGGTCGTTGGCTAGCTTGAAGGCCGACATGCCGTAAGCCAGACCGAAGTTGATCGCCTTGGCTGCGGAGCGCTTGATACCAAGGCTGTCCGCCGTCGCCTGGTGAACGTCGCCAGACTTGAGCACGTTCCAGAACGACGGGTCGTTGAACAGCACCATCGCGTAGTAGGCGAGGATGCGTAGCTCTAGCTGCGAGTAGTCGCAGACGAGCATGACCTCACCCTTCTCGCAGATGAATGCGTGGCGGATACGCCGGCCCATGCGGGACCGTGCGGGGATGTTCTGGAGGTTGGGGCTGTTCGATGCGAGGCGACCTGTCCTCGTGCCCACCGAGAAGTTGGAGTGGACGTAGGTGTACGGACCCTGGTCGCGGAGGCCCGAAGCGTGGCGTGACCGCATGTTCCGCTGGAGCGGGTAGAGGGTGCCGCTGATCAGCTTCTCGACCTTCTGCCGTTCCTGTAGCAGCTTGATCGCCGTCGCGTCCTCCTCCGACACCCAGCCGTCCTCCTCGACATAGCATCGAAGGATGTACTGTAGGGCGCTCTGGTCCGTGCTCGGGAAGAACTCGACATCGCCGTCCTCGGGCGGGTCCTCGTTGAACGGCAACTCCTTGCCGACGATGACGATGTCAGTGCGTCGCTTTGTGTCCTTGAACTCTCGTGCCTCGCCCTCTGGCCCGAACAGCAGGTAGGACTTCTGCTTCGGGCTGTTCCAGTTGATCTGGCACCCAGCCCAGCGCCACAGCCTTGCGTCGAGAGAGTCGCGGTACGCCTCGTACTCCTCGATGAGCATCTCCACGATGCCAGGGTCAACGCAGACCCCTTGGCGCTCCATGTCGTGCAGAGTGTTGACGGCGTAGGAGCACCCCGTGTCCTCCCAGTATCCGAGGAGGCCACGAGAGTCCCCAGCCCACTCCCAGTCGCCCAGCTTGCTCACCAGCACGTAGTAGAGCCGCACGGTGTCGAGCACGTCGAAGGTCGAGTACACCTGCTGGAACGGGCGCATCTCCTCGTCCTCGACGCAGTTGAGCATCCCGTACCACTCGACAGCCTTGCCCAGCGAGCCGTCCTTCTTGAACTTGTTGACGGCGAGCGCTTGCTTGGTTGTGAGCCGCTTCTCACCCAGCAGCTTGGACACGAGCCCCATGCCACCGTCGAGCGCGTGGCTGATCCGCTCTGGGTACTCCAGACGGCTCATGTATAGCGTATCCCCAACGATACCATCGAGGCAGATACCGTGGTTGCGGAAGATGTGCTTATCGAAATCGACGTTGTGCAGAACCTTGGGGTGGTCATCTTCAAGCCAGGGCTTGAGGAGGCGCACCATCTCGGGGTCGCGGCAGTCGATCCACACACGCTCGATGGTGACCTCGTCGCGGCGGATGGCGGCGACGATGGCGTCCACGTCGGCGTACTGCTCGATGTCCTCGATCCACGCTAGCTGCGTGGTCACGAGCCGACCCTTCCCGGCCGCGCTCTCGCTGCTCGGGTCGATGTCGTCCGCCTCGGTATCAACGGCCACCACGGACGAGACGCCCTCCAAGTAGTCCAGCACTTCGGCTAGCTCGGAGGGCGTCTCCACGGTCCAGATGGCTGCGACCTCGGCGTCTACGTCGTAGGGGTACTGCCCCTCTCTGTAGAGCGCAGGGAGCATGACTCAGCCTCGTTTCGAGAACATGCCCTTCCCGCCCTTGCCACCCTTCTTCTTTTTCTTGCCGCCGACGACGGGGGCGGAAGGGGTCGGGCCGCGAGCGGGTGCCTTGCCAATGAACTTGAGTTGCTCCTCCACACTCGGGGGCGCCAGTTCGCGGTCGTAGTCGGGGAGGGGCGTGCTCAGGATCACCGCGTCCTCCTCGTCCGTGTAGTCGAGGGGTCGCACAGGCAACTGCTCCGTGAACGTCCAGTTCTTGCTCGTGCCCTCGCCCGTCATCACGCACCGCACGTCCACGTCGCACAGCCGCGCCGGCTTGGCGTCGTCGCAGTTGGAGCACTCGTACATGGGCTCGGGCACGCCCTCCTCGCCGCACTCTGGACATTCGACGTTCTGCATCTCCTCGGGATTCCACCCTGCCTCGATGAGTTCGTCCCAGTCGTACTCCTCCCCGCAGTGGGGGCAGCACGCGCCCGTGGGCTTCACCTTGCCGGTGCCGCAGGATCGGCAGTGTCGGCTGATGCGAGCCGAGAGGTCCAGCACGAGATCAGCGAACTTGTTGGCAAGGTTGAACATGCGCATACCGTTGGCGTAGGTCCGCGCATAGCCGGTCTTGGCACACCACTCGTTGAAGGCGTCGTTGTCCTCGAACTTCAAGTCGCCCTCGTCCATGCCTTCGCGGTCGAGGATCTTCTTGTTGCGAGAGCACTGCTTGCAGTGGCCCTTCTCCTCCATCGTGCAGGGCACGTACTCGTCCTTCTCCTCGTCGCCGCTCGGGATGCGGTGGACCTTGCGGTAGTCATAGAACGAGAACCAGTTGGTCGTCTGCGGCCAGCCGACGCCCTTGTCACCGCTGAGCCTGGCCTTGCAGATCTCGCAGTCCGTCTTGGTACGGATGTCACCAAGCACAGCCGCCTCGGAGTCTCCGCAGTTCATGTAGGTGAAGGCGCCCTTGCGACCCTTGTTGCGATCGACGTAGTGGCGTGCGTTCAACGCCGGCTCCAGACTCTTGTAGCGGTCGAGGATGGCGTCAACGAGTTCGGACTTCTCCATGTCCTCCTTGAACACCGCCTGGATCTCGCTACAGATCTCCACCAAGTCGTCAGTGTCGAGCTTGTTCAACTCGCCCTCCTCCCAGACGCGCGTCGGGGGCTCGGTCAGCCCGCGAAAGCGACCGATGAACGGCTCGTCGGTCTTGGCCTGGATTCGGCGGTTGAAGCGTCCACCGCGAGAGCCGCGGTCCTTCGCCGCAGCCTTGGCGGCCTTGGCAGTCTTTACTCCTCTGAGTGTCATTCCGTGTTCCTGTTCCGGGTAGCTAGCCACCGTATCGAAGTGACTAGGCTTAGGTTGGGGTTGGGGTTCTGGGCGAGATCGCCCGGATCGTCTGTAGGATAAGATAGGACCCTGGTTTCGGTCGAGCCAGCATCCCGAAGTAAGCGGATCGCTCGCTGCGTACCTTTGATGCCCTCGCGGTCGTTGTCGTAGGCGAGCACCACGAGGTAGTTGGAGAGTAGCTTGGCCTGCGCCTTGCTCATCCACGAACCGTTGGTTGAGCACACGGGGATGTCCATGTGAGGGGCCAGACCGAGGCAGTCAAGCTGGCCCTCTACGATAGCAACCATCTTCGCATCCTTGGGCACAAGGTCGAGGCCCCAGACGTGGTCACTCTTGGAGAACTTCGAGTGGACGTAGAGCGCCCCGTCCTCGGCAACGCGGCGGGTGATGCCCACCAGCTTGCCCTCCGCATCGTAGTTGGGGATGACCACCTCGTTCGTGAACAGGTCCATCCCGATCCGGTAGTGCCAGATCCACTCGGGGTCGAAGCCGCGGCCCACGAGGTAGTCGGACAGCACCTCACGGTACGGCTCGATCTCCCACGGGCCCATGGGGTCGTCAGGGATGTCAGGTCGATGGTGCTTGACCCATCCGGCGGTGTCGGTAGCGGTGCTCTCCGCTTCGCTCCGACTCATCCTGTAGGCTTGCATGAGCAGGGACACGAGATCGCCTGTCACTCCACAGCGGTGACAGAAGAAAGCGCCCACGCGACCGTTCTTGCCGACGTGGGCTACTCGGAAGCTGCGCCGCTTGCTCTTGCAAACGGGGCAGCGCGACTCGAATCCCTCGGGTGTGGGGCGAAGGTCCTTCGCACCCAGGCGAGTGAGGGTCGATTCGATGGGGTTCATGTGTCGTCCGTTGGCACTCCTAGTGCGTTGAGGGCGTCATGGTAAGCCCCTTGCTTACCACGGAGGATGGCGGTGATGACCATGCTCCTCTCGGCGTCGCTGGGCTGGTTCAGTTGGGAACAGAGCGCGAGGATGACTGAGATGGTCGCCCTGGAGCGGTCAGTGTGGCCGCCCGTGGCCTTGGCACCCTGCTCGATGCTCTGCGCCACGAGGCGCAGATACTCCAAGATGGTGTAGCGAGCCACCTCGCGCTCGTCCAGGCTGGCGAGGCGATCCAGTAGCTCCATGTACTCGGCCTTGTCTTGGCGGAGTAGCTCTCCAGGTGAAGTCCTCACGCCGCCAGCACCTCGTTGAAGGACTTGTAGGAGGGGTGGGCCTTGTAGTCCATGCGGATCGTGGCGTCGCACTCCTCAGCGATGTCCACGAGGAACTCGGCAAAGACCTTGCCCACGTCGTCCGGTTTGTTCGTGTAGACGCAGTGCATGGTGAACTCCAGCCCGTCTTGAAAGTGCCCCTCCTCCTTACCATCATGGATGGTTTGCTTGATGTCGCGGAGGAGATCGTCGGGGTTGAACGTGTCCACCGTGCTCTTGGCGTCCCAGGCGTACCCGAGGTAGTGCGTGTTCGCCCCGTTGCCATGGTAGGTGACCCAGTCGAAGGGCAGGTTGTAGTACAGCACCGAGTTCGGGCCGCTGATGACTTGATACGGGACGCCGTTGTTGTAGTCCTGCGGAACGTACCCGCGGTAGCGGTCGGCCAGCGCCATCGCCCGCACCCATGCGTCGGTCTGCTGCTGTTCGTTCAAGTCCTGCCAGCGGACCCCGTTCATGTTCCCAGAGGGCTGCGACCGCCAGATGCCTGGAGCCGTCTTGCCGTTGGGCTGGGGCACAGCCGGTGACCAGGACAGCCCTTGATTCGCCCAGTAGTCTCGGCGGCTGGAGTGCGTGCCGAAGCCACCCTTGACGGCGGTGTGGTGGAAGCAGATACCACGCTTCTTGGTAAGCCTGGTCGATCCGGTCGTGTCTCCGATCTCAGTGTGGGGGTTGTACCACTTGATGTTGTCGGCGCCGCGGTCCTGCACCTCGCGCTGGTCGTAGTGGGCGAACAGGAAGTCATGCGAGGCGTCCTCCGACTCGCCGCTCTCCTTGTCCTGCTGCTCCTTGAGGGTCAGCAACTTGCCCTCCGCGATGGATCGCAGATGGCACGACTCCTCAAAGAGAAGTGAGGCGAGGTAGTTGATGTGCTGCTGGACACCAGCGTCGTGGAAATCCATCGCCAGCATGGCGAGATGGTTCGACGTGGACGATGTCACCGCCTGCGACTGGTTGAGCAGAGCGATGTCCTTGGAGGTTGCGAGTACGATGTCACTCATCTTCGTTGCGCTTCTTTCCGACGACGGGTGCCCCGACAACCCGTCCTTTCCGTTTTGGTTGATCGTCAAGGTCAGGGGCCTCGCTGAACTTCAAGCCAAAGTCTACGCACGGTCGGGCGTGGATGGTGAACTGGCAGGGGACGCCCTCTCGGAGCGTATTGACGAGCACCAGTAGGTGCTTCTCCTCGGGGAACAACTTGAGCTTCATGGCAAGGTCGCAGTCTTGGATCGGGGCGTCACCTAGCCCCATCTCGGCGCCTGCGTCGCTGTCTAGCTTGCTACTCACCTGTCGGTTGCCTTGGCTCGTGATGAGCCCGACAAGGTTGCGGCGCAGGAGCACCTGCTTGAAGCCCTGCGAGAACGAACGGAAGGACTGCCAGTTGGAGTCCTCAGCGAAGAAGTAGGCGCCGTCCACCCAGACAACGTCGCCCTCCTCTAGCTCATACTGCTCGCAGAGCGCGTCGAGTTCGGCCGCCGCCGCAGCACCGTAGCCCTCGATGCTCTCGACGTAGAACGATCCCACCTCCTCGATGGCGTCCGCGGCGTCGGACATCATCTCCTCCTCCGTGGGCTCCAGGTCACCGCTGCGAAAGCGGTTGTAGTCCACGCCCGCCCAAAGGCAGAGCCACCGATCTTGGATCTGATCCTTGCCCATCTCCCGGCTGACGGCGATGACCCGTCGATGGTGGTGGTAGATCCAGTGCTTGAGGATGACCATGGCGACCCACGATTTCATCTGCTTAGCGCGGGCGTAGATGAGGTTGTAGCTACCGTTGTGGGCGCCGTTCGTGGTCCGCTGGAGCGGGGGCCAGGGCCAGGGGAGGCCGAGAGAACCCTTGTTGTCCTTGCGGTAGTGGTAGCGGTCCTTGGCGTCGTGGACCGTCGCGGCGATGTCCGCCCCTGCGTCTCGGACGATGCTTGCCTGCAACCGAGTCAGGTCGGCCACGAGTTCGCTCAGCGCAGCGCGAGGGTCACCCTCTAGCTCGATCGCAGCCTCCTCCGCGATGTCGATGGCTCGGTTGCGGATGTACCTCTCCTGCACGGTCTTGAGCATCGCCTCGTGGCTGTCACTCCAGTGCTCGAAGGTGAAGCCAGGCAACTGCTCGCGTAGGAGCGCGCGGCTGATCGTCTCGCGGTGATCCTGGTAGTGGGCGGCGATGATGTTCCACGCCTGCCGGCACTCGGGATCGAAAAACCATTGAGTCTTGACGTAGGCAGTGACCTCGTCGGCCGCTTCGTTGTCGATGATGGTGGTAATCAAACCACGCTCGGGATTCTCGGGCATGTGGCCTCCAAACGAAAAAAGGGCAGGGGCGCCGAAGCGCCCCCACCCGCGGGGTGTGGTCAGGCAGCCACGAGGTAGCTGCCAGCAAGCTGTTCCAACTCGTGTCGCCGGTCACCGTCCTCGACGGTGTGAGCGATCCACGAGATCGCGTTGGAGAGCCGGTACTGCGTCTTGCCGGGGGGCAAGTTGTGCTCGTCGGGGCCCTCGAAGGCGCCCTTCACCGCTTCCCATTCGCCCTTGGTCAGCGACTTCTTGAGCGAGCCCAGCGTGTTGAAGCTGGCGATGCCCTTCTCGTTTGCCAGACGCAACTGCTCCATGCGGTTGTTGACGGCGCCAGGCGCAAGCACCTGCGTCACGATGTCGCCCACCGCGGACGCCATCGCAGCCGTGTCCAGTTCGTAGGTCTGCTGGGAGAACTGGATGTTCTCATCCAGCCGCCGCCCAAGGTGAACCTGGGACAGCGACTCCTCGGTGATCGCCTTGTTGGTACAGGCGAGCCGCAGCATGAACCCTCGGATGGACAGCTTGCCGTTGCCGTAGTCCGAGTTGGAGAACTGGATGCCGAAGCACGTAGGTTCGTTCGGCACCGGCTCGAAGATGTGCGGCAGCACGATCTTGAGGAACACCTTGGTGTCCGTCACGGTGCCCTCACAGGGAAGGCCGCCGTAGTTGTTGACCGATCCCAGGAACGCATCGAGGATCGGGCGCGAGTCGAGGCGACGGTACTTGTCCGAGAGGACGGCACGCACCTCGTGGAGCGTGTGGTTCCGGGGCTTCACGGAGCGGATGAGGAACCGCCGGTCGTCGTGCTGCGCCAACTCGTTGAGGTTGTGGGTGAGCAGTTCGTGCTTCCACGGGATGTCCATGGGGTCATCCACCTTGAGTAGCGAGTTGACGTAGTTCGTGCTCATGCCCAACCGCGTCGCGGCTTGAGCGAGCCCGTTGGGGTGCAGCGGGCGGAAGGCGCGGATGCCACCCTCGTCTGGTGCCCGTGCAACGTACACGCGCCCCGGGCCCTCCTCGGGCTCCCATTCCCCGATGCGGTGGTAGGGCCGGAACTCCAGGCCAGCCGCCTTGACGACGGTGTCTGCCGGCACCGTGTCGAGGATGTGGTTGACCGTGCTGCTCGCGGACGCGGTGCCCTTGGCGATCATCGCCTCGAACTTGGTACGGGCGTGCTTGGCCGCCTCACTGGCAGCGACGTTGTAGTCCTGGTTGCTGTGGTGAATCATTACCATGGTTGCTGTTTCCTTGTGTTGCTAGCGCCCTGCCCCCGATGAAGGACTATTCCGGCATCGGGCGACCGTGGGCTATCTGCGTGTCGAGTGAAGGGCGTAGTGACTAAGCTAAGAGGTTCGGAAGTCGGGCCCGTCTACGAGGACGACCTCGCCGTTGCCCAGGATGCGGCTTCGGAGGCTTCGCCCGTACCGTTGCGACAGGGCGCAAGCGTCGGGGTCCTCCTCGTCCACCGCGAGGTTGGTTGTGATGAAGGTGAGCCCGCGGACCTGCATCCGCGCTGCGAGCAAGCGACCCATCTTCTCGGCCATGCGGTCGGGCTCCTTGCCGAGATCGTCCAGCAGCAGGACGGGCGAGGGGACCAGAATGCGGTGCCACTCGTCCGCAACAGTGAAGTCGTTGGGGAAGGTGAAGCAGTCCACCCACCATGCCATCCACCTGCGGGCCACGAGTTCGTTGTGCAGGGTCGCCATCGCGGTCGTCTTGCCGGCACCTTCCGGCCCGTACAGCACGACCTTGGAGCCTGCCATCGCCTTGCGGGGGTCGCTGACGATCTCGCTGACGACATCATGCAACGTACCATCCAAAGTGTCGAGCATGTATCCCTGGTATCGTTCGGGAGGAGTTAGCCTCATAGACCTTTTCGCTTTCGTGTGACGGTTGGGGTTGACGATCGGGGTTTCGTGTACTCGGCACGTCCGCCCTGCTGGCGGGGCTTGATGACCGCCAACACGTAGGGCTGGTTCTCGTCGTTCGCCAGCCACTCCAGGCGCAGGTAGTTCACCCACGCCAGCTTCTCGGAAGTCCAGAACGCCTTGACTGCTCGGGCAGCGTCAGCGCCGTAGATCTCCACCACCCGCTCAGCAACAGATCGCCCTACTGCCGGGCAAGGGTGACCCATCTGCTTCTCGTAGTGGTGCCGCCAGGATTCGATCACCTCGTCCTCGGGGCAGGGGCTCGTGGCGTGGCTGGTTGGCGGTTGTGGTTGTGGTTGGGGAGTGTTTCTCTCCATCCCTCCCCTACACAAGCCCCCTTTAGGGGGCAGTGTAGTGGGAGACTCTGCATCCGTCGAGTAGGTATGCCGTGAGGGCGTAGCGGCGTCCGTGCCACCGCGCCTAAGTTTGATCGTTGCCATAGTAACTCTGTGTCTCCCTGTCGTAGTAGCCGCGTCCCGGCCACCAGTAGTCGAGCCCCGGATCTTCGTCCCAGCCGAACTGACTGTAGTGGTCGCGCGCCTTGCCCAGTAGTTGCGAGCGGTGCCGCGAGTGCAGCCGCTCGTCCCCGAACCAGTCGGGGAGGATGATGTCTCCGGTAGGCATGTACCAGAGCTTGTCGTTGCGCCCTCCGTGCTCCTCAAACACCTGGAGCGAGAGGTTGTAGTAGTGGGCCAGGGCGTCGTCGTATCCGACCCACATCTGCGTGCATGGATGGTGCCACCATCCGTATGCCTCCCCGAGCGCGAGCCCGTTGAGACACTGCCAAGCCTCGACACGCTGCTTCCCAAGCCTTGCCATGTCGAGGCACTCCAACGACTGCCGGAAATCCGGCAGCGGTAGGAACGTCTGCATCGTTACCCTCCTATCGGTTTTCCGCAGTGCGGACAGCGGATGGAGTCAACCTTCCATCCGGCCAACACGGCGAGAGCCCGCATTGTCTCATGGAAGTGCGGATCTTGCAATAGCGCTATAGCTTGCTTGATCTCAACTATGGTAACGGCGCCGCTACTCTGCGAGTCCTTCGAGAGCTTCGCGGATGTCGTCTCCTGACTCTGCGAGGAATCGGTCGGCTTCTCGTCGTGCATACTCCAGCCCTTGCCTTTCCTGCCCAGGTGCAACGGGCACTGAAACGTGAACGTCCATGTGGACGCTCTGGTAGTTCTCACTGATGCGGTAGCCCAGAGACACGCCCACCATCGAGCACGGCTCCATTCCCTCGTGAGCGAGCACCACCTCCCGCTCCTTCTCGACGGCCGGCTCGTCTTTGCGGTTGCCGGTGTGCGCAGCCTTGACCTTGATGCGAGCCTTAGCTTGCTTGGTCTTTCCCTTGACCTTGATCGTAGGCATGTCAGTTGTCCCCCTTCTTCACCAAGGCGTCCGCGAGGTTGGCTTGGATCTCGTCCTTGTGCTCGTGGATCAACTTGTTGACGTGCTTGGAGAGGGCTTCGGCCGGGTTGGACCTGATAGTCCCCTCGCTCTTGGCCTCGTGGAACATGACCTCACCCCAGTGGAGGAGCATCCTCTCGTAGTCGTCCTTGTCGATGAACCCGAACAGGTCGGGGTCGCACAGATCGGCCAGGACTTCGGCCAGCTTGTAGGCGTCGCTCTCGGGGTCGAGCACGCCGCCCCGACCGTCCTCCCCGTTCAGCAGCACCTCGACGCGCCCCCGCAGAGCGTCCAGCTTGAGGTAGATGGCGGCCGACCGCTCCTGGTCGAGCCGCAACTGGCTGTTCATGGTGTTCCAGGTCATGTTGGCGAGCGCCGCAGCGCGCTCACCGATCTGCTTGAGGCCGCTGACGCGAGCGTCGATGCCGTACCAGCCAGAGACGATGTAGTCGAGGAGCGACCGCATCAGCTTCACAGCCTTCGGGGCTGAGGACAGCGAAGATGGGCCCCCGATGTTTCTCCAGATGGACTCGGCTTCGGCCTTGCGGCGTTGCTCGTGCTCGATGCGGGCGGCCTCTTGGGCCTTCAACTTCTTGGTAAGGTCGTCGTGATTCATACTGTCTCCTCGCGTAGTTCGATTGTCCAGTCGCGCCGCACAGCGGCAAAGAACTGGTCATGGTCTGAGTGTTGGTTGTTGGTTGAGGTTGGCTTGTCGCCGAGGATGTTGCGCTGGTGCTTGGACACCATGAGAATCTGGGCCTCGCTGTACCAGCGCCTTGTCTTTCGCTTGTCCCCGTCGATGGCGAACAGCGGGGCGGGGAACTTCCCGTCTCGCTCCCAGAACGTCACCATCTGAGGGGTGCGGCACAGCACCCTTGCGAGGGTGCCGATGGGGAATAGCCGGATGAACCGGCCGGGTTCGAGTTCAAAGATGCGAGCCGTGAAGGTCTGGGGGGCCCACACGTCCAACTCCTTGATGTAGACATCGAAGGTCACTTTCTTAGTTAGTTGCTTCTCCTTCATTCGTACCACTCCACGGCGTAGCCCTGGCGTTGGAGCCACGCCACGATCTCGACGGCGTTGTTGTTGAGACACCCGACATTGGAGTCGTTGAGCACGACCACCAACGGGTCCTTGCCTCCGTCCGTGAAGCGGAGGGCGCGGCCAACCGTCTGCTGTAGCCTGTTCTCGTCCTTGAAGCTGGCGAACTGGATGACGATGGTGTCGATGTCGGGCTGGTTCAGACCCCGCTTGGCGATCTGCTGGATGCCCCAGATCACTCGACAGTCGCGGAGTACAGCCTTCACCTCATCGTCGGTCATGTGCGAGGAGCCCAGCGCGAGCCCGCTCTCCCAGTCCAGCTTGACCGCAGCGTCGTGGTGGCGCTTGAGATCCTCGACACGCTCGCCCAGGAACAGCACCTTGCGGCCCTCGCCCAGTAGCTCGCCCACCACCTCCATCTCCCAGGCGAAGCGCTCGGGGACGTGATCCACCAGGAACGAAACGGTGCGGGGGACGTGGGGCGCTGGACGGTTCACAAACCTGTTCCATGCGTAGCGCTCCGTGGTTTGCTTCTTGCGCTTCTTCTTGCGCGTGCCTTCCTCCACCCAGACGAACGGCGGCACCGGAGAGTCGAGGACGTAGCATCGAGGCTCCAGATCAGGGCGCGTGTCCTCATACACCACCTTGCCGACGTGGTGGAAGTACAGGGCCTCCATACCATCGCTACGGGTAACGGTAGCGGTCACGAGCAGGCGCTCACCCATGAACAGGGGGAGGATCTTCGACAGGTGCTTTGCTCCGAGAAGGTCACCCTCATCGAAGATCACGAGCCCCCACGTCGAGAAGAACTGTGGGGGCAGCGAGCCGGAAAGGACGCCAGGCATGGTGGTGAACACCAAGTCTTTGCCAGGCCAGGTTTTCTTGCCGCCTCCGATGAACCCGATGCGGGAGGGGTCCACGCCGAACAGGTCCACTGCCGTCTGCGCCCACGTATTCATCATGTTGATCGTGTGGCAGACCACGAGGGTCGGCACGCCACGCTTGCGGGCGAGCGAGAGGGCGAGGACCGTCTTGCCCTTGCCGCAGCCGAGCGCGAGGATCTGACCGTAGGGGCGGTGAGGCGTGCGGCTGATCGCCTCCCAGGCTGGACCTTGGTCGTAGGCGATGAACTTGTTGGGGCCGAGCTCTGGGGTCCGGTCCCCGAGGGTCACCCGGCGCCAAGGCCAGAACGCCACGTTGTCGTGTATGACATACTGCTTCTTCGGCTTGAGCCAGGGCAGGAGGTTGAACGCGCGAGGGACGATCACCTCCCCCCATCTCTCGTCAATGCGCGCGAGCGGGTGGAAGCGATCGGACCCCGAGCCTGTAGGGCTTTCGAGCGTGAGCGCGTGGACGAGCCCCACCGGATCCGGCAGTAGCTCCAGAGGCACGCGCACCACGTTGTCGATGTGGATGGCTGGAGTCATGGTGAATCCAGCCTAGCCCCGAAGGGCTCACTCCGTCAATCAGGTATGCCAGGCTACGGCAAATGAGCGCCCACGCCGAGCGGACCATCGGCCACGCCAGCGCGCTGACCCTTCGTGCCGGGGCCCTGAAAGATGGGCCCAGCGATGCGGTACTTGACAAGGTCGCGGAAGTTCACCGCCTGGATCGTCTCGTCCTTCGGCAGCCGGAAGGTGCGGGTGACCCCGACGAAAGGGATCTCGATGTCCATGGGCACGTCACGCATGAGGTCCACAGACCAGCGCCCCTCTGCGTCCGTGAACACCCTGTAGCGTCGAGCCGCCACGGTGACGCTCTCGGCGTTCAGGGAGGCCACCCCGTCGTTCTCTTGGTACGCGCTGGCCTGGCCCTGCATGGCGTAGATGATGACCTCGACCTCCTTCATGGGGCGCCCGTTGTGCGGGTTGAGCACGGCGCCAAAGACGTTGACCAGCGAGGGCTGCACGGGCGGCGGGTAGAGGTAGCGGTAGGTCGAGAGCCCCACCGCGTTGCGGGCAGCGATGCGCACGATCTCCTTGGCGACAGGCGTGGCGTCCACCCAGAAGAACTTGTCGGCGTCCGCATCGTAGACGAGCGGGTCCGTCGTGTCGGCAAGGATGGTGGCAACCGTGGCAAAGGTGTTGCCGTTGTCGGTGGACTTCTGGATGTCGAAGTCGATCACCGCGTCGCTGGCCGGTGTGCAGTCCCATGTGTAGCGTGCAGGCATGACTACGTCTCCGTTCTTTCGGGGTTCTGGACAGGCGCGGGGACCTTGCTAGGCCCCTCACGGTCGAAGTTCTGGACAGGTCGCGGTGCAGGCATGGGACTAGCTTAGCTCACGGCGGCGAGGTCATCGCACCGTAGCAGTGGATAAAGAGGCCGAAGGACAGGCCGCCGCCACCGAGGCTCGCAGGGAAGATCGGGTCGTTGTCCGAGTTGACCGTGTCGATCACACGCAGACGGATGTTCCCTGTCACCTGGAGCCCATCGCGGCTGATGAAACAGCCGTTGCCGATGGAACCTGGGAAGGTGCCCACGCGGGTCGGGTTGCCGTTGCCGCCGAAGGGGATCACCGATCCGAAGCTGGTGTGGACGGTGTACTCGCCCGATGTCGCCCATGCGAGGCCAGGCGCCAGCGAGAAACTGAGCAGAGAGTTACCAGCAGCGCTCGTATAGGACGCCACGCCTGAGAAGCCGACGCCAAAGTGAGGGGTCACCACGACAGGTGAGACGGCGGCGTCGATGGTGGCGAAGCACCATGCCTTCGCCATGTGCTTCGCTGTCATCTGGTTGGGGGTCTGGGAAGGACCGATGCCAGGGTCGCCGAAGCCAGAGAAGCCGAAGTAGCTGTACTGCTCGAAGCCGTTGACGGAACCGCGGAGCGTGTTGATGCGAGTGCCGTTGGTGTTGAAGTGCTCGATCTCGCCGTGACCCGAGCCGTCGATCTGCCAGTCGCTCTCGCCCCACGGGTCACCATAGGAGAACGGGAAGTGCATCCGCTCGACGCGGACGGGGAGGAAGATGGGACCGATGCCGAAGTTCTGCTCGATGCCGTGGTAGATGGCGTGTGCAGTGAACCCGTTGCCGTTCGCGTCGGCCTCCCACTCGTTGCCGATGTTGCCGACGTAGCGAGCGTTGACCGTCTCGACGCGCCCAGTGAAGCGGCGGAGGCTCCCGTCACTATCGGCGATACGGTCTAGGGCGTTGGCCGAGTAGACACGCCGAAAGACCGGCTGGTTGCCTGCGCCGAGGTAGTTCGCAGGCAGCACGATCTCCTCCGTGAGCAACTGCATGAACCCGGTGGCCGGCAGACGGCGATCTCGGACGCGCGGCGTTTTGTAGCGGTCGAATCCCAGCGTGAACAGACCGTCGTGGTGGTCGATGAGTTGGTTACCAGCATCGAAGTATAGGACGCCGTCAGTGTCCACGTTCGTGCCCACCGAGCCCTGGAGATGACCGATGGTGCGGCCGTCAGCGAGCAACCAGTTGGGGCCGGCGTTCAAGCGCACGGCGATGGGCAACACCTGCTCGAAGCCGTCAACGCTGCCCTGTGCGACGCCGTGGACGTACTGCTCCCAGGAGACGACATCGGCCTCAACCTCGTTGGGGCCCGGTCCTACGACAGCCTGGATGTCCGTACCAAACGATGAGCCGGGGCCAGGACGCGAGGACGCCATACCGCGGATGATGAGCACGTCGCCTGGGTTGGCGAGCGTGAACACCCCGTTGAGCACGTAGTGCATGATGGCGCCCGAGGCGTTGTCGTAGAACCCAGGCGGGAGGATGACACCGACGTTATCGAAAACGAGGTCGTTGGGCGCCGCCTGCTTCACCAAAACGCTGCCCACCTCGGCGCCGAAGTTGCCGGTGCGCAGGATCGTTTTCTTCTGCGAGAGCGCCATGAAGTCGGCGTACTCGCGCTGGGCTCGGAAGGTCGTGAAGATCTCGAAGTCGTTGACGACCGCAGTCGTGACCGCAGCCACACGCTTCACGAGCCCGAACACCCCAGCCTTGACGCCACCGGCCTCCCACGGCTCCTGCACCGTGTTGAGGGCGCCAGCGGTGTTGGTGTTGATGGCACCGATGCCGAAGTTGACGGTGAGCCGGATCCTCCGCGCCGTCTCGCCAAGCTGGGACACCGCGATCGAGGGGTCGCCCGCCGCCGAGATCTCCGTCTCGGTCACCGTCATGTAGATCTGCTGGAAGCGGTCAACACCCGTCGTGTCGCACGTAAAGGTGATGGGACCGGCGATCTCGAAGGTGTAGCCACGGAACTCGACGAACGCCCGCCGTCCTGGTACGGGCTGGAGGAGCACCTCGTCGTTGGCTGCGCCGTTCGGGACAAGCTGGAGGCCAGAGCACCGAGGGTAGCCCTCGCGCCCCGCGAGAGCAGCACTGTCGCTGTCCTGAATGACGTTGCTGCGCTTGCGACGGACGCGGATGAGCCGACCGATCTCGTTCAACTCGCCGTCGAGCACGTCCTTGTCGCGTTGAAAGAGAACCTGCTCGTAGCGAGACAGGTCGTTGGTGAAGTCCACACTGAGTTCGGCCATGACGACTCCTACAGGAAGAAGATGAAGATCCGGGTGTTGCTCGGGAGCATGAGCTTGATGAGGCGCACCAAGATCTCGTACTTCCGGCTGTTGGGAAGGTTGAGGAGAAAGTAGCGGGAACCGGCCTTGGCGACGCTCTCCAGTGTGACGCCAGGGGCAGGGCTGCTGACCGTGAGGGTGGTTGCCGTGTTGGCGACGACCCTGAACAGAGCGGTCTGGCTCCGGTTCGGGTTCAGGCCGAACTGCGAGAGGCTGTTGATCGGCCCGAAGTTCGCGGTCGTGTCAGTAAGGGTATTACCAACGATAGAGGTAGAAGTGCCGACAGCGTCAGCCACACCAGCCGCGATGGTGAGGATGATATCGCCGGGAAGGAATGGAGTACCAAGGAGTGAGCCGCCACCAAACAGCACATCGAACGGATCGAAGTCTGCACCCTTGAGGTCGAGGTCTTTGAGGGGTTCGTACAGGAACGTCGGGCACTTGGTGCGGAGGTCGAACGTGAACTGCGGATTCCGGTCAACAAAGGCGGCACCGAGAAGGTAGCTCGGGGCAACGGCCGCGGCTCCAACGACAGGAAGAACTGGCGAGTCAACGCGAACGACAGACGGCGGCCCGCCCGTAGTAGCCACGACATCACCGATGGAGTTTGCCGAGTCAACGAGTTGGTAGCCATCGTACTCCTGGTCGTTCAGGTCAACGGGTCCGCCCTGGGTTCGGGTCACCGTGAGGTCGTAGATCGTGCCAGCGACAGGCACGACTGCGCCAATGGTAAGCAAGTCCTCGACGTTGGGGACAGCAGCAGGGTCCGCAAAGGTGACCACGCTGGTCGTGTTGCCGGCGATCTGGAACACGTCACCCATCGCGCTCTTGAACAGGCTGTTCGCGTACTTATCCTGCACGAGCACGGCGCCGGGGAGCGCGATGCTCCCAGGCTGGATGGTCACCAGGGATGAGGGCCAACTGTAGGTGTCCTTCTCGCTCATCCCGTCCCAGGTGGCGAGGTAGAACGGGTTGCAGAGCAGGCCCTCAAACTCAGCGCACGTCGAGTCCCAGAGCGTCAGCAACTTGGTGAAGTCCACGATGGAAGGGCACGTACCCTTCTCCTTGTAGATGAAGATCATGGACTCCGCGATGCGTCGGAGGATCGACACGTCGAGGATGCGGCGCTCGGGGATGATGCCGAACCGTCGAGCCCAGTTGGCGAGGATCGTGGCCTGGTCGAACGCCGACCCCACGAGCCCAGCAGGGGCCCTGCTCGCGTCGCCAACCTGCTCCAGTGCCTTCGTGTAGCCCCGCATGAGCGAGATGCCGCCCTGGACGAACCGAGCGTAGTCTTGAAGGTATCCGGTGGTCCGACCCTCCGCGGCTGCGTTCGCGGCGTCACGGTCCCGCGTGGCCTGCGAGAACAGGTGGTACAGGTACTCGCCTCGACCCCGCCGGTCTGGGTCCGTCCGTAGGTAGTCCGTGATCGACAGCCCGGTCACCTGGCACCGCCCCTTGGCCTCAAGGCCGAAGTCGAGGATACCGATGGGATCCGGCGCCACGGTCACGTAGACCGTGTAGTAGTAGAACGTGTCCTCCAGCAGATCGACACCCGTGTTGGGCACGCCAACCTCAAGGTCGGGCGGGCTCTGGAACAGGTCGCCGGGGCGCCCGACAGTCTCGGGCACAGGCACGCCGTCGATGAAGTGCTCCACCGCAGGGCCGTTGTAGATGACCTCAGCCTCGTCGATCAGGAACGCGGAGTGAAAGGTCCGCGACCGCTTGATCACGATGCGGGTCACGCCGGGAGGGTTCGTCCAGAACAGGTCCACCCTCTTGCCTTCGGGCCAGGTCACGGCGCGCAGGTCGATGGGGCACCGGCCGTTGCCGGGGTCGCCCTGGTTGGGGTAGTTCGTCTGAACCTGCGCAGCGACGACGTTGGCCGCCAACTGCTGCGAGTGGACGTTAGCTCCAGTGGGGTTGTGACTGCTTCCCATGCCTTAGCCCAGTTCCGGCCCCCCACCACCAGCGCCGCCGTAGCGGTCCTGCATGGGGTCCTGCGAGGGGTCATCGTCCACACCGTGCATGGTGAGCCTTTGCCATGCCTCATCGAAGGTAAGGCCGAAGTCACCAGTCGGAGAGATGGGGAGATCGCCAAGGAACCCGCCGAAGACTCCGGGTGAGGAGTAGGCTGGGTTGTCGGGGCGGCCGGCGCTGCTCTGCCACACCAGCTTCCAGTTGGTCAGGTTGACGGGGTCGTCGCTGACCCAGATAGCCGGCGCGAGCGTCTGCCGAGCGGTGACGCTGTACTCCCCGATGGAGCCGCCCACCAAGATGGTCTGGTAGTAGAAGTAAGCGGTGTCCACCACGCCCGAGCAGAACGCAAGGTTCCGACGAGGCTGACCATTCAAGGGCTGATCCTTACCAAAGGCGATCTGGTGAGGCATGAACGGCACGGGTGCCTCCACCTCGACAGCCTGCTCCACGACGGACGCCGCTCCGCCAGCGCCCACGGTTGGGTCGATCACGAACCGCCACATGCGGAAGCGGGGCTGGAAGGTGAGCGGACCTTGTAGCTCCTCTCCGATCTGCTGCGGCTGGTAGTCCCAGGTCGCGCCGAGGACTGCGATGTTGCCGTCCTCAAGGAGCGTGGCCACCCACGTCAGCCATTGGTTCGTCTGGATCTGCTGCGGCGTGAACCCGAGGTCGAGCCCGGTGACGATGGGAGCGCCCGAGACGTAGGGGACTCCGGTGTAGAGGAAGAACTGGAGCGTGAGCGCATCTCCAGACCCGAACAGGTCGGGCTCATTCCAGATGAGGCACACCTGATCGGTGGGCGTGTGGAGCACAGCCGCCGCCGCCGTCCCGAGCCCGACAGCGCCGATCTGATCGACCATGGTGAAAGGGGGCGGGGTGAGGTTCGGGGATACGCCATACTGGAGCGGCTTCGCCACGAACTTGAGCACGTCAACGCCGTGGATGATGGCCCAGTAGTCCTCCAGGTTGGCGACCGGGGCTTGGACGAGGTTGAACTGGTACAAGGGCAATCCGAGATCGGCCCCGTCGAGGGTATCGGGATCTCGGATGGTGTATCGACCAAGCATGGTCGGCGTCTGCCCGTAGCCGTCAAGCTGAGACACCCAGATCCCCGTCCCCGGCCAGTAGCGCGATGTGTTGACTGGTTTTTGTTCCTGGGTCATGCGCCACCTCCGGGTCCGCCGCCAAAGGAGATCGGGTGAGTATACCAAGCCACCATGAAAACGCGGTCGGGCTCGAAAACAGCCGCCTTGCAGCCGTTCACCCAGTCGTGCTCCGCGTCCCTACGGTTGCCCTCGTAGATGAAGAGGCTTTGATCGAGCGGTGACCCGAAGGGGGAGAGCACAGGCCCAGGCCACCCGTAGGGGTTCGTGTCGTCGTCCAGGCGCCACGAGTCGCGGCGGTTCGATGCCAACCCGATGGGGTTGTAGTACGTCTCGTCCGTGTTCACCCCGCCAACGTGGGCAAGCTGGATCGACCCCGCAACGTACATGGGAAGCCCGGTCGAGTTAGCCGTTAGCTGCGTCTCACTATAGTTGGCACCAAAGATAGGTCTGGGAGCGCTGAGAAAAGGGGCTTTGCGGAACACGAACTGGCTGGACGCTTCATCACCAGGCGTGTCGAGCCCGTAGGAGCAGTGGAGCATGTAGTCACTGCTCACGTCTGGACGAAAGAACTGGTCAGGGATCGTGTCGCCAGGCTCGAAGCTCGTGAAGAACCTGCGGTCGAGCGGGAGGTCGAGGCGGCCGAGGAACGTGGGCCATGCCCGCACCCGGTTCCACGATCCAGAGTTGACGGCGTGTCCTCCCCCAAGGTAGGGGCCGACCTTGGTGTGATCGACGGTCTGCTGGTCGAGCAGGTTGTACCCGTCCGTCACGAACGAGCAGAGCAGCCACTCCGAGCCCGAAGGGAACCACTTGTAGCTGATGCGGTGCGGAGAGTCGAGGCGGCTTGCCAGGTCCACAGCACCTCCGCCGTCGCGGCTGTTCTCCGTCTCCAGCAGCACAGAGGTCATGGGCAGGTTCCACTCGGATCTGCCGGCCGCTGCGGCGTAGCTGCGAGGGAACGGTGAAGCGCCGTCGATGAGCACCTTCGGCGGCCTGACCACGGTGTTGGTCAGGGGCTCGTGGACGAGGACCGTGGTGCGCCGCAGCGGCGAGGAGTCGCCATCCCCGAGGTAGATGATGACCCGGTCCCAGTTCTCGGTAGAGCGCACCACGTAGATGCGATCTTCGATCTTGAAGTCGAACTCGGCCACAAGCTGTGGCGGCTGATCCCGCTGGTAGTTGTCAGGAAAGATGAACCCTGACGGCGGGCTGATCGGCACGACGTAGAGCCGCGACGAGTCACCGCTCGACAGCACGTAGTAGATGAACCCCAGCACGGGCAGCGGGTCGTTGATGCCCGTGAATAGATTGTCGAGGAGGTCTTGACTAAGCTGAGCGAGCGTGACCACCCGCATCGAGTGCTCTACGCCCCGAGGCAACGGGATGGGGATGTCCCACACCAGCAGGTCGGGGATGGCGAAGGGCGTCTGCTGGAACAGGGCCACCTCGCGGATCTCGACAAGCTCCCGCTCCCCGTTGCTCTGTGTGTCTCGGTAGATACCATAGATGCCTCTAAGGACGCCAATGGACTCATCCGAGATGATGCCGATGGGGACGTAAGCATCGGGTGCTGGGGGGAATAGGACCGACTCGCTGATGTCGTAGAGGAACCCGATCTGGATGGGGCCGAACAGCGCATCGGGCCCGGTAGCCTGCCCCACCTCACGCCCGTTCTTGCTCACGAAACGCATCGTCAAGAACTGCGATCCGAAAAACTCGGCAGACGACCAGATGGCGCCTAGCTGGAGCGTGCGGTCGAAAACACCGCCTTGAAGTAGGGGGAAGGTGGACATCTGCTAGTGCTCCGTGGTGTTGCCCGACTCCTCGGGGGTTGCATCTTCGGGTGTGATTTTCATGGCAGTTCGTCTCCAGGCCCCTCGCCAGGACCACCAGGCTCCTCGGGTCCGCCGGGTCCACCGGGTCCGTCGAAGTTGTCGATGTCGTAGCGAAGGATGACCGTGGCCTGCTCTCGTGCGCCCTTGTTTGGGGGAACGCTGGTGGATTCACCAGGCAGGGCTTTCGTGGATAGCTCGTGGCGAGTCCAGACCACAGAGGTCATGTCATCGTTGCGGCGTAGCAAGGGGTTGATCGTCGTCGGGGTTGGTAGGTTCCAAGACCCCAACGATACCTCCTCAGACGACAGGTAGATGGGCGACACCTGATCCTGTCCAGAGGGGAACGGTCGGGCGATGACGACCTCGGCGCGGTCGAGGTTGGGGGCAGTCCGAGGCGACGTGAAGCTGACCCCTGTGCGCGTCGCCTCCCGCCCCTGGTAGGTCATGGGGACGGAGAGCACAGGCTTGCATGACCACGAGCCCTCGCGTTTGAAGCGGTAGACCTCGTAGCCGTTCGATCCCTGTAGCGCGGCCTCTTTGCCGGTGTCCTGCTCCCCGTACCAAGGCCGAGGCCCCCGCCGCCCCAGCACCAAGAAGTCCGCCGTGGCGCCACCCAGGGAGTAGATACTCACCGGAAGAAACGGCTCCAGCGCTCCGAGGATGAACTGGTCGATCTGCTTCGAGTTGACGGATCGAATCGCTCCGGTGAGCGGGACGATGGGCTGGTCACCAGCGTCGAGGCTCGAACGGCTCACCTCGTAGGCTACGGTGGCGACCGTGTTCTCGACGGCGTCGAACGATGCAGGCGCCAGCGGCAGGCTCCCGAACGAGAAGATGATGAGGTAACTGTTGGCCCACTGAGGGTGCCAGCCTTGCCCGACGATGATCTCGCGCGCCACGATGCCGGTGATGACCGGGTCGCGCCCTGGTGGTGCGAAGTTCTCAAAGCCGAAGGAGCCGGTCACCGCAGCGTTGATGATGAGATCCGCGATGGGCACGTAGGGCGCCGTGGAGGACCCAGGATCGCCGCTGCTGTAGTCTGCCTCTCGTATGAAGTACAGCCGACGATCCGCCGCCGCGACTGGCTCGTCCACGTACAGCATGACCATCGGGTAGGCATCGTTCGCGTAGAGCGTGGCCCCCAGAGCGGTGGGGTACTCGTCGGACGCTGCCAAGTCCATGACCGTCACGATGCGCCAGTCCGCCTGAGTGACGGCGTCCACACTGTCGGGGTCGAAGCGCAAGGCCCAGACTTGAAAGACATCGCCCGGTACGCGGAAGCCGATCACGAGGACTAGGTCCGTCGAGTTGCCCGCGTCGAGCATGGTCATATCGAAGCTAACCCGACGATCCTTGAGTTCGACCCCTGTCGCTCCGGGTGCTGGCGGACCTGGGGTGTAGTCGAACACGGGGGCGGGGAGAGGAATCGGCCCGCGAGGGTCAGCCACACCATCCTCGCGTGCTTGCCAGATGTCGAGCACGCCGCCCTGCTCATAGTTTGGGTCCACCGAGACGTTCTGGTAGCGCAGGGCTGCCGTGTAGACACGCACCGCTGGATCGCCAAGTCGGGTAGCCGTAGCCGTCGCCACCACGCCATCCGAGTCGCTCGCTCCAGCGCCGCGGCTGGTCCGCACAGGACCGCCAGGCTTGCCCGAGTCCGTTCGGATGTAGAGGCCCAACTGGTAGTTCTTCAAGACGGTGTAGTGATCGACGCCGACCCCAGAGCCCCACACGACATCGTCAATGAAGCCGTACCAGGACAGCAGCGGGTTCGTGGTGCCGGTCGAGTCTCCGAGGAGGAGGGGCGTCGGCTGCACGTCGAGGGCACCCCCGACAGGGGCGACGAGAGCCCCCACCAGCCACCCGTTGACGTAGATGGCGGCTTGCGTGCCGTCGTAGGTCGCGGTGACGTAGTAGGGGACACCACGCTCCAGGGTGACGCTGGAGGCGAACGAAAGCACACCATCCAGAACGGTGGTGAAGGTCAGACGCAGCACGGCGGCAGCGTTGTCCCACTGTAGCTGGAAGCTGGGGCCCGCCCCGCCATCCTTGGTAGCGATGGACCGGGTCACAGCCGGCTGGTTCGCGTTGAACGACATCCAAGCCGAGAACACGAACTCGGTCACGTCCAGCACAGGGTCGGGACCGTAGGTGATGACGCTGGTGTCTTGGGCGAATGTCTGACCGCTCTGCACGACGCCGAGGCCAGGCACCACGTCGTTCAGCGTGCCGTTGGGGCCTAGCTCCGAGAACACGTCGGAGCCCTCCACCTCATCGAGCCTGGACACTAGGCGAGCGTTCAAGAAGTCGAAGGTAGGGTTGTACCCTCCGATGTCGGTAGGGTCGTTGGAGATGGGCGCCGACAGGATGTCCACCAGCTTGTGCCGCCCGCCGAGGTTGGGCTCGCCACGAATGTCCTCGACTCCGATCTCCCCGATGCAGGGTCGAACCGCCGTGGCCCCGTTGTCGATGGCGGTGTCGTAGGTGTTCACGAACTCCTTGAAGCTCGTGACAGTCTCACCGAGCACGTTGCCCGCCATGACCTTGAACGGGGTGCCTGCCCTGTTGCCGGCCCAGCCCACGTTCACCACGTTGACGGTGCTGTCCGGTTGAGCCTGAGCGAGCCGACCACCGAACAGGTTGGGGTGCGTGTCGGCGTCCCAGACGAGAGGGGACGAATCGAGACGGAGCCCAGCGCCGGCCCCGAAATACCAGTGAACCTGCTTGCCTGGCGTAGAGCCTGCGGGCTCCATGGCGAGGAGGATCTGGTTGGTCACCGGGTGCCGCCGGCCTCCGTTGTAGCTCACGGTGGGCACAACGCCTTGGAGCACCAGACGCGGGGACGTGATGAGGTTCGCACCTGCGAACGCGAACGGTGAGGGAGGCGATCCAGTGAGCCCGTAGCCAGCTACCGCGTTGTAGCCGACGACGGCTGTACCCTCGAAGTCGAGGTTGGAGTTGAACACCCGGTAGTAGAAGTTGAGACGCCCGTCGTTCAGGGCTACGACGTGGAGTCGTGTGAAGTCCACCAGCAACGGCTCGGAGGGTTGCCAGTCAATACGAATCTCCGAAGCTGGTGCAGCAGGACTACCGTCCCAAAGATACTTGAGATAGATAGCCTCCGTGCCTGGCCGGAAGGTCGAGGGCCCCCGGATGACGAGGAACGGCCCGACCGGCGTGAACACCATGCGAAGATCATCGTTGGTAACTCCGAGTTCGTTGTTCCAGTAGACCCCGTAGTCCGACGCCGCGAGGAGGTTGACGGGTCGGACGTAGATACTAAACGTGCCTCCATCAATGCCGCCGAAGATGGCGGATGCGCGAGCCAACTCATCGAAGGGCAGAGTGCTGAACCCGAAGCTGTAGAGCGCAGACTCAGCGTGAGGGAGCGCGGTAGGCATGGCCGGGTCGAGCACGGCGCTGTCGAGCAGACTCTCTCGGGCGAGCACAAGCACGGGCCCCAGCGGGGTCGAGGCGTGCAGGTAGGTCGCGTCACCTGAGCGCTGGTAGTCAGGGGAGGCGCGAGGCATGAACCCTAGCTGTACGGCAGAGATGAGCGAGTTCACCCCGACGCCTGGGTCCTGCTGGTCGTCGCTGCCGCGCCACAAGGAACCCCAGGCACGCACGCGCCCGGTGTTTACGGTGGGGATCAGGGTGTTGTCGAAGGGCATGGACTACTCCGCGTCCCGAACCGGCGTCAGGAGGTCGATGGCGATGCCGTTGGCGTCGCGTTGGAAGTTCGGATACTCGTCCTCGCGCAAGATGATGTCACCGACGAGAGGGAACACGTCGAACAGGATCTCGTCACCAGAGGTGAACGCCGTGGTGCCAGAGGACACGTTGAACTCCAGGTCGCCTGCCGCAGCCTGGTAGGTGACCGTCGCGTTGGTCGGGGCGCCGACAGATCCCACGCCGTCGAAAACCTCCAAGTAGTAGTTGTCTCCGGGTGCTGCGTTGCCGAACAGGGAGCCGGCCACCAAGACATCCTTGACGATGGTGTTACCCACTGTCGCTGCCGTGTCGATGTCGAACGTGAGCGTCTGGTCCCGGTTGGGGTTCAACTGAGAGCCAGCGGGGAGCGGTAGGGTGAAGTCTGGCGCGTTGTCCAGGTTGAGCCGGTTGTCCACCAGCGAGTCGTCAGTGATGAGCGTCGAGGCGCCCACGATGCGGCGGTAGACCTCGAAGTCAGTGGCGGAGGTCCAGAGGATCCTGAACTCGCGTCTGGGGACGAGCAGGGGCGTCAGGTACACCACGTTGGAGATGCCGCCGTTGCCAGCGTTGACGCGCTGGCGAGGCTGTTTGGTCACCGGGGTCGTGCGTAGCTCCTCGATGACGATGCGCTGGAGGCCGAACTCCAGCAGCGACCGCGCGAGCGTGTGGATGCGGTTCTGCGTGATCTGAGGTTCGTTCTCGTCGTCGCGCGCACCCATGCCCACGTTGTTGAAGTCGTACACACCCTGCTGCACGGTCTGCGCCGGGTCCTCCGTCACGAACAGGGAGCGGACCTTCGCCACAACGTCGTCCTCGCGGAAGTTGGGCTTGACGTACACACCAAGGGTCATGCGGATGTTGATCGGTACGCCGTCGAGGACGATAGGTTGCTTACCTACAACCTTCTTGATGTCGAGGTAGGCCGCGATCTCGTTTCGCAGCGTGTTCGACAAGGGCGGACCCCCGGCAGGCACAGCCCACACGAACACCACGTTCGTGAATCCGGCAGCCGCCCCCGCCTTCGCCGTACCCGAAGGCGCATCGGGAGCGAACAGGATGTCGGCGTAGTCATCCGCAGTCACCGCCCGGTCGTTGGTCTTGATCGAGGCGGGCAGGGCACTCTTGGCTTCGCGGAGGCTCTGCCGCGGCTTGCCGCCCGTAGCCCGCGCCGGGTTCTGGACCGAGAGCACACCAGGCACAGGCGTCAGGATGGTGGAGATGGTGCGAGGGTTGATGTTCGACGCTGTACCGCCGCCGACCTTGTAGGTGGCTCGGATCTCCGCGCCGAACGATGGGATCTTGCCGTTGATGCCGTCACCAAAGACGATGCGCGTGGTGTCGGCCTCGTCCGTCTCGACAAAGTAGACCTCGCTGGTGCTCTGCGCGTTGACGCGGGCCCGCTCTCGGCTCCAAGGCACCCCAGCTACGGTCACGGTGAGCACAGGAGCCCCAGCACTCCAGATCACAGGGGCCTGGGCAAGCTCGTACTCCTGGGCGGGGCTGCCGTCCGACGTGCCGAGCAACTCCTGGTCCTGTAGGTCGCCGTTCGTGAAGGGCACCGTCTGGGGGCTCGCGGTGATGAGCACGTCAGCGGAGGGCATGAACACGGACCCGTTCGCGGCGCCCACCTTGAAGCTCTCCGCGTCGAGGGGGTAGGGGATCTGGGCGACGTTGGAGATGACCTCCATATCGACGCTCGACGCCACAGGCCCCGGCAACTCGTAGTCGTACCCCTTGGCGATGTTGATGAAGTTCTTTCGACGCCGCGCCGTCGCAGGCTGCGTCTCACCGATGGTCACGTTGAACTGGTACGTGATCAGATCGGTGAGGTAGGCCAGGATCTTGAGGAACACGACGGCGAACTCGCTGTCGTTGAAGTTCGTCCAGCGGTCATGGAACTGCGTCTGCGCGTAGGTCCGCAGATCAGCTTCCACCGCAGGGGCGTCAAGGCTCGTGTAGTCGATGACAACCGAGTTGTCCTTGATGAGATCAATACCTGCTCCGATAGCCATGTCAGACGCCCTCCGGGGTTCCGTTCAGAGAAAAGGGGAACACCAACGTGTCGGGCTGTCCAGTCGCCCGAACGCGGTAGCGGATACGGGCCTTGACCGACAGCGTGTTGCGGTCTGTGCCGCTCACCTCGAAGGTCGTGCCCAGGTAGAACACCCGCTTCTCGTGCCGCTTGAGCGCCTCGCCCACCTCCAGACGGAAAAGCTCAAGCAAGCCGTCGAGGTCGTTCGAGAACAGCAACCTCTCGATGCGGGTGCCCATGAGTTCCAGCAGCGGGATCTCCTCGTAGACCGTCGTGATGAGGTTGAGGATACAGGACGAGATGGACTCCTCGCCCTCAGCGCGCTTGAAGTCACCCGTCGTCGGGTCCTCGCGGGGCGGCCACGCCATGCCCTTGCCGAGCGCAGCACCAGGCTCGCCAGGGTCGAAGTCGGGGATGAGGGGCTGGAACTCGTCAGTCATGGGATGGGTAGGATCTGTTGAAGGGTGCCGTAGATGCCACTGCCGCCGTAGAGCACGAGGCCCAGTGCGACCGAGTCCGCTGCCACGGGCGGCGGGTTCTGGGCGCGGAAGAACTCGGTGATGAAGCCCACGTCACCGAAGTTCTGCGGTGGGATGGGAAGCACGTTCAAGTTCGTGACGTTACCAAGCTGCTGGAGCAGAGCCACGATGGTTTGGATCTGACCAATGATGTTCTGGATGAGGGCGACCTTGGCTTGGAGCAGGTTGATCAGCCGAGACAAGACGTTGAGCGCGTCTTGGAGAGGACCGCCAGCGTTGGGGATCTGGTCGCGGACTCGTGCGAGCGCATCGACGGCGAGCGCGAGCGGAGGGAACACGTCGATGACCCGCTTCGTGTACCAGTCGGGAGGCTTGCTCTGCGGGATGTAGTTGAGGACGTAGGCATCGCCCACCTCCAGGTCGTTGGAGAAGCCGGGATCGAGGAAGAAGCGACCGTCGAAGGGGTTGAAAAAGTTGACGATAGCGGACTGCCCTGCGTTGCGGCCGTTGAAGCCGTCGATGCGGTATCCGTTCCACTGGCTGCCGGTGTTGTTCTGCAAGTCGGCCAGGTCGGCGTCGATGAAGGTCGAGGAGGGATCGGCCCCCTCCACCAGCGACGTGACGGTGCCAGTAGCCCCGACCAGGTTGAAGGGCGGGCGCTCTCCGGGGAGGCTGTTGACGTAGTCGATGAACTCGCGCCAGCCGTCGCCAAAGAGGGACTGGAACGCCTGTGCCAGTGGCACCAAGTCCTGAAAGCTGGGGGCAAAAACAGCGATGACCACGCCCCCGCTGGTGTCGTTGGCTCCGAAGTTGGGGCGGTTGATGTCACCCTGGTCAGTGAGCGCGTCTTGGATGATACGCCCGAACCCTGCGAGCCCCCGGTTACCCTGGTCCGTCAGGAACGTGGGCTTGATGAGCAGCACGTTGACCTGATTCGTGATCAGGTCTTGGATGAGGGCATTGATAGCTTGGCGCACCAGTTCGTTCGGGTCGCCCACGACACCGATGAGCGTCTCGATGACCTCCAGTGCCGTGGCGGCAGTCTGAGCAGCCGCAGCCGCAGCGTTCAGCAACGGGTCGAGCGTACCGAAGATCTGCTCCAGCAGAGGGATCAGCGGAAGGTCGTCACCGTCGATGGTAAGCCAGGTAGCCATTAGAGGGGGGTCACTCGGTGGATGGTGTTGGAAGCTGCCGCGGCTGCCGTCCAGATCGGGATAGCTACGGCGAGGCCACTGAGATAGGTGGCGATGGCGGCGAGCCACACACCTTCGGGGGCCGGTGGGGGCGGTCGCGTGGCGGCGTAGGCCGCCGTCGCAGTAGCGAGCGTGGCAGCGAGCCCGCCCCACGTACCGTTGAAGGTAGCCAGGCCAGCGTTGAAGGTGAGCCCACCCATGATGGGCTCGATGGCAGCGACGGGAGACGACGAGCCCACGAGGGTCACCCCTGTCGGAGAGATGATCTCCGCCTTCGTGGCACCAAGCACGGTCGTAGACAGGCCAGCGATCGACATCGTGCCAGCGGCGGCGATGTTCGCATCGGCCAGAGACTCCAGCAGCAGCGAGGCGACGTTCAGGGTGTAGGTGCCGTTGATCTGCCGACTGACGTTGGCCTTGGAGATCTGGGTGACCTCGCTCTCCTCTAGGATGCGCCGCGCCTGGAGGTAGACCTCGGTCGTGTTGCCGCGAACCTGGATGTGGTAGTCGCGGTCGAGAACCTCCTTGCAGGTGCCCACGACGTGCCGCAGATCGTCATCGCTCACGTAGGTGTAGCGCTTGCCGACAACCTTGGTGATGAGGCTACCATCTGGGGTCATCTCCCAGTAGGTGCCGCCCCGGTGGTACACCTTGACGCGCTCGCGGTTCGGGGTGTCGTCGGCTTCGATGATGTGCCCGCTAGGGCTCTTGTAGAACCTGTTGCGAGGGTACAGCGCCTCGTTACTCGGGCGCGGCTCGCTTGCGGGCTCGCTCTCGGCCAGGTCACCGTCAGAGTTGAAGTCGAGGAGCCGGGTCGCCGCGCTGCCGTTGGGCGGCAGGAACGACTCATCGCCGTTGTTGGAGATCTCGGAAATGGGCGGCGTGTAGTTGGGGATGTCACCCTCGCCGTACCAGAAGCCTCCGGTGTAGATGGGGAAGCGTGGATCGCCGTGCCGGAACTCGATCCAGTACGCCACGCGACGGATGGGGCTCTCCCGGTCACCGTCCTGGTCCTCTCGGGACTGTTCTTCCGGTGACGGCGGGACAAGGAGAGCCCCAGTGTCGAAACCCGCGAGGGGCATCTTCGGCAACGCCCAGTCGAGCCACGTATCCGTGTTGTCCTCGTCACCCGCGACCTCGGGTTCATGGTAGCGGACACGTCCTCTCCGCTCGGGGTCGTTCGTGTCTCGGACGAACCCGACGTAGGAGCCCCAGTATTTGCGGTCGTCTTTGGGGCCGACCTGTTCTTCTGGGCGTCGCATGGTGTCTAGCTACGGCGACCGTAGATCTCGTCCAGCAGTTCCTTGTCCTCGATGGACCGCTCGAAAGCGGCGTCGGGGATCAGCTTGCCCGCCCTGACCTCAGCAGCGGCCTCCTCCAGCTTGGCGGCGAACGCCTCGCGGCTGAGCTTGAGAACCTTGGCGGCGCTCTCCAGTAGGGATCCAAGGATGTTCATGGCTACACCAGTCCTTTCAAGAGCATCTCGACGCGCTCCATCCACTCGGCCGCCTCGGGGAACAGGGAGATCAACTCTCGGGCAGCGGCGAGGGTGTCACTCATGGCTTGCTTGAGGGCGTCTTTGTCGAGCCCGTCGGGGTTCTTCTCGGCGGCGATGAGGATGGCACTCAGCGCCGACGCGGCGGTCTTGTAGGCGGCGAGGGCCTTGACCACCTTGTCGTTGTTGTCCTTCGTGAACGGTGCCATGCACTCGTCCAGCTTGGCGACGGTGTCGTTGGCCTCCGTGTCGCACTCGGCGGCCCGCTCGCGCAGGGGCTCGCTCCACTGGCTCTCGTGAGCCTCCGTCACGAGTTCCTTCGTGATGACCGCTCCGCGGTAGGTGTTGATGTACGCGCTACCGCAGCCCGAGAGGGCGAGGCACGCGACCATGGCGAGTAGTGCTCGTCTCATCGTCGTCCTTTCATGGGCCGAATCTCGACCCCAGTCGTCTCTGCCAGTCGGTCCATATCGACCTTGGGGAAGTTGGGATTGATGGGGTTGCGCCTTGCGTCGCGGTTGAGGCGGCGGATCTGCACCAGGCTCTCGTCGGCCGGGGTGTAGTCCTCGCAGTTCTGCTCCTCAAACCCGCGGCAGGTGTCCGGTCGGTGCTTGTAGATGGTGCAGCGACCCAAGCCCTCCTTAGACCAAGCAAGGAACATGCAGACGTGGCGATGCTTGAGGACATCGCCAACCTCCTCCCACGTCTCCTCGTCGATCGCCACCTTGCCGAGCCAGCCGACGCCGCCCATCGAGCCGTCGCCACCGATGATGCCTTTGCGCCGAAGGTCATCAAGGTCCTTCGACTTGGTGGCCTCGCAGAGCCGGTCGATGTCACGCTCAGTGACCTGAACGTGGTGGTAGTTGTAGCAGCACGCCGACGTGCAGGTGTCGCAGAGCAACTCCCGCTCGATCTTGACGGGCTCGTATGCCCGCTTGCGGACCACGTCCCAGACGTGCGTGAGCGCGAGCGCGAACTCGCGGTCCTGCTCGGGGCAGAGCGTGGACGTGTACTCGACGTTGGCTCCGTTGGATAGCTCCACGTCGTAGGTGACCGTCGCCTCCTGATCGGTGCCGTCGAAGGTGAAGTTGCTGACCTGGAGGATCTTCGCGTTTTTGGGTAGGGGCTTGGCTGGCATAGTGGGGTCCTATGTGTTGGGGACTCCCGACCGGGTTTCGATGCGGGAGACACGTTCGTTGGCGAGTCCGAGCACGAGCACCTCGCTCGTCTGCTGGTTGGCTGCGTTGGGGTCCATGGCGTTCGCACTGGTCCCCTTGCCTTTCTTGATCTTGCGGATGGTGCCTTTCTTGAGCTTCATCTGCACTCGGTAGTTGTCTCCTACCGTATGTGTCGTGTCTTTACTATACCACGAGCCCTCGAAGCGGCGGCCAACGCCACGAACTTCGTAGTTCACCTTGCTCCTGAGCGCCGGATCGCCAACGAACTCCGCGGACGCGGTCACAGCCCGGTCCTTCATCTTTGCGAAACTGGCGCACGCCTCGCGCTGCCGCTTGCGCTCGGAGACGGACGGGGTGGCGAGGGACTGGGCGTTGGAGGCTGGCAGGTAGGTCAGGTCCCGAGAGTCTCCCAGACCCAGCACAACCGCCTCCTGGGTCGAGGGCTCGCCCGTGGGCGTGTCGCCTGCCTTCGATGGTGACGAGCCCGCACAGGACCCCTTGTCGCCCTGAGCTTGACTGTTGATCTGCGTCGTCTGCTCGGCGTAGGCGGCCTTACCCGTCTGCGTTTTCGAGGAGCGCAGATCGGCGCGGGCGTTCTTGAGCGCGGCGAGCCCATCCTCCACCGCAGCCCGACTCTGCGCTGCCTGCTGGGCGGTCGATGCGTTGGGGTTCAGCTTGAAGTTGGCACTCGCCTCCAGCGACGCGGTGAGGTCAGCGGCGGCGCTCTGCTGCGCGTTGTTACTGGCGGTCTGGGCGTTGGCGGCGTTCGTGCCGGCTAGCTCGGAGAACTCGGCGTTGATGCCGGAAAGCGTGGCCTCCAACTTGACGTTGGCGTCGCCCGTCGATGTGTTGGAGCCGCGAGGCTTGACGCTTACCTTGATGACCTTCACCTCGGGGGTGAAGCTGAGCAGCAGGGTATCGGTGAGCCCGCCGCCTTGTGGGTAGTAGTAGAACACCCGCCTCGGCCGCTCATCGTAGGGCTTCGCTCGGTAGTAGAGCGTGTCACCCTCGATGAAGCACTCGAAGTCGATGTCGTCGGCTAGCTGTTGAAGGAACTCGTAGTCGCTGACGTTGCCCGGTTGGTAGAACGGAACGTCGATGTCGTCACTGGCATCGCCCTTGAACTTGAGCCCATGCCGTCGAGCGATGCGCTTGGCGATGTCGCTGCTCTCGCGCTTACCCCAGTTCTTCGGTTTCTGCGTCGTGTGGGGCTCCGTGACCCTACGCTTGCCCTGGAGCTTCTGACGTGCGCTGGTAACCATGAGGTTAGCTTTGACCGTGGGGAAGGCTTCGTCATAGTTCGGCGTCCAGCCCTTCAAGCGAAGGGTCCGAACCTTGCTCATGTTGTCGGGGTAGCCCCACGTCACCTCGAAGATGTCGTCAGGCTGTAAAAGGTCGCCGTTGGAGATCTCGCGCCCAGGATCGGCCAGCACTAGCTCCGCGGTGTCCCGCTTGCCCACACGGTCGTTGTACTGAAAGACGATGCGGCGCTCCTCCAGGTCGGGGCGTGGCTCCCCGTTGACGCGAATCATCACCACAGGCTTGACGCGCGCCGTGTAGATCGCCTGAGTCACGCCTCACCGTCCTCGATGTCTCTCTCGGCCACGAGGTCGAAGTCCAGCACGTCAAACTGGAACGTCCCGCGGCTGGGTAGCTGGATCTGCGCGGTGGGCTGGAACTCCTCGAAAGGGTCGATGACCTCGTTGAAGTCCGCGACAGCCCACCAGTGGCGGCTGTTGCCGAGGAAGCGATAGCCGAGGGTGTGCGGGCGGTCGATATCATTGACCACGTAGCGCCGGTTGGTCGGGTCGTTGATCTCACTGTACGGCTCGAAGATGTCGAGGTACGGCTTGCGCTGAGGGCGGCCGAACTGGTCCTGCACGACGAGGATCGCGGATCGGTTGTAGCGGCTGTCTGGTCCGACGCTCACGAGTCACTCTCCGGTCTGGGCAGCACCTCTGGCCGCTCCGTCAGGGCGTTGCTCGGCTCCGAGGAGAAGAACAACCAGTCGGTTTCGTTGGATTCAACGATCACATGCGCCTCGATGTCCACCTCAGCGCGCAGCGGCTCCAGCTTGGGGGTCCACTCGGTGACGCGGTCGTTGACGCTGTCCAGTTGCACCTGCCCAGAGAACCAAGTCCCGAGGTTGAGGAGCAAGCGGTCGGGCACGCCATAGGCCCCATCGAACTCGACATCGTGGGGCAGCTTCAACTGGCGTAGCTGGTTGATCTCCGGGGACAGGTCGATGGGCACGTCCTGAAAGCCGACCTCAGCCAGCGAGCGCCGCCGGTCGGAGCGCCCGCGGTCGCCGTCGAGGAACAGGGTGAAACTGATGCTCTCGGCCATGCCAGTGCCACCCTGGTAGAACGGGTGAGATCGGCCAGGGATAGCCTGCTCAGACCAACTCCATCCGTGGTCGCGCGCGACGGTGGTGGGGTTGAACATGAAGGGGACGATGATGCCCGTGCTGACCTGGACGAACCGGCCCTTCGTGAATCGTGAGGGGTTGTATCCCATCAGGCACCTGCCTCTCTGTTCTGCTGGGACTGCTCTGCGATCAGGTCAGTCACGTTCTTCCCGTCGATGTTGACCTTGAGCGGGGCCTTGGCGACGGCGTTGGCGATGGTCTTTCCAAACTCCTTCATTACCTTGTCGTCGATGACGGCCGCGCTCTTGCGGTCGCCACCTGCGAGTGCTGCACGCTTCTCGTCCTGTAGCTCGACCAGGCGCCTGCGCTGGAGTTCGCTCATACTCGCCAGGGCGTCGGCGGCCTCTTTCTGGTTTTTCTGCTGGAGAGCTTCGCGCGGCGTGACGATGCTGGCAGCGGCACCTTGTCCGAGGAAGCCTGGAGCCCCACGGGCAGGGGCTCCCGCAGCCATAGCACCTTGGCCCATAAAGCCCGGTGCGCCGCGAACTGACGTTCTCTCCTCCTCCTGTACGCCTACACCTGTCCAGTCGGCCGCCCAGTCTGCGATGCCCTCGCCCACCTGCGTCGCCTTTTCGTACAGGTTCGCCATGCCTTCGATAGCCTTGGCGATCCACTCCACGAGCATGACGATGAACAGGATGATGTGGGCGAAGACCTCGCCAATGGCGATGCCCGTCTCGACCCACGAGTCCATGGTCGTGTCAGCACCCTTCTGCATCCCCTTCGTGTTGATGCCGAAGATGCGGGCGAAGGACTCGACGGCGCGAGAGATGGACCCCCAGATGCGCACGCCCGCCTCCTGAATCGCCGGCCAATACCCCATGAAGGTCTGGTAGACGGTGATCGCCATCTTCTTGACCCGGTTGAGGACGCGCAGGAAGTTCCACACGAAATCGAGCAACCCGGCTTTCTGTAGCGCCATGGCTGTCTCTTTCGAGAGCGTGGCGGAGTCACCCGTCATACCCTTGATGCCCTCCCAGATCGCGGAGAGGACCAGCTTGACGCGCTCCCATGTGTCGGCCCAGTCCTTGCCGCCGAGCATGACCTTGGCAAGCGCCATGAAGCCGACGACGAGCCCGCCGACGACCAGACCGAGCAGCAGCGTGTACGGGAGGACGGTGGTGAACAGCGCGACCACGGCAGCCTGGACGGCAGCGATGACGGCGGGCAGCGCAGCCCAGAGGGCCTGGAACGCGAGGACCACAGCGGCAACACTGGCGATGGCGCCGACGATGGTCCCCAGCGCGACGCCTGCCGCGATGAGGTAGGAGACGAGCTTGATGACCCACGGGTTCATCCGCACGAACTCGAAAACGGCAGTGGCGACGTTGAACATGAAGCGCGCGACCGCTGCGGCTTGCTTCGCAAGGTCGGTAAACGCCTCGCGCACCTTGTCCATGTAGCCTTCCTTGGTAACGGTCAGGAACCATTCCCCGATCTCGCGGACAAGGTCGCGGATGACCGGCAGCACGCCCTTGAACGCCTCGCTGCTGATCTTGTCCACCCAGTCGTCAATCTGCTGGAGGGTAAAGTTGAGGGTGTCACCGAGGGCGCCCGTGGTGCCGCCGACGCGATCGGTGATCAGGCCCATGAGGGTGTTGAACCGCTCCTGGTTGCTCTTGGCCTTGTCGAGTTCCTTGTTCCACTTCTTCACCTCGTCACGGGCGAGGTTCAAGTCGTCGGACAGGAAGCGGCCAGGGCGGATCTTGCCCTCAGACACCGTCTCCTTGATGGAGAACATGACGCGGTTGACGTTCTTACCTGAGAACGCCACGGCGTCAGCGATGGACTCCACGGCAGAGATGGTTTTCTTACTACCATCGGTAGCCGTGTACTGGAGGCTGTCGAGGGCAGTATCAAAAGCGTTGATCCTCTGAATGGCTAGCTCGGACACCATGTCCTGCAAGTCCGCGCGAGTAAGCACGGTCTTGAGGGACACCTCATCGATCCGGTCGTTGATCTCGTCAAACGGCATACCCATCTTGGATAGACCGAACGCGAGTCGGGCGTTGCTCTCCTCGATGGCTGCGGCTGTCTGGACGCCCTGCCGCACGAACCCGCCGAAGAAGTTGGAGGCGGCACTCGTGAGCGCCGTGATCTGACCTGTGGCGTCGGAGAGGGCGGAGGACACCTGCCCGATGCTGCCCGCGAAACCGACAGCGCCCTTGGTTCCCTGGCTGACGAAACGGCCGAACTCGTCTCGGGGCGCACGATAGGAGCGCGCCGACGCCCTGGACTCTGCGGTGATGGACTTGAGGTAGCCCGACATCCGCTTGAACGCCTTTTCGGCGTTGCCCTTGACGTTGAAGATGAATCCGAACTCGGCCGTCTCGTCCATGGTTTAGTCCTGCGTTAGTTTGCGCTTCTCAGCAGAGACGATCTCCACGACCGAGTCCACCAGCCGGTTGCGAACAGAGATGGGCATACCCTCGATGGCGTCTGGTCCCCAGTGCCAGCGCTCCGCGAGTAGGGCTTGATGAAACTCGTGCCACATCAGTTCCAAGTTCCGCCAGGCTGGCACGGTCACGGAGTGCGCGATGGGGTACCAAAACGAGTTCCTTAGACCGCCGCCGAGGGCATGAGAAAACCCGGATCAATGGGCATCCTATGCGTCCACTCGCTCCCGCAGTGGGGGCAGGTTGAGATCACATCCACGTCGGGCATACCGCGGGCCTTGAGAAGCATGGCCCGAATCTTGGTCCGCTCGCCGTAGGATGGCACCTCCTTGTCGAGCAGCTTGACCGCGGCCTTGAGATGCTGGGCTCCCGTCTTGACCTTGCGGTGCTTCGCCAACTCGGAGACGCCCTTGCCGTCGATGCTGACGAGATGGAGCGCGAGCAGCTTACCGAGCACGTCCTGGTTCGACTGGCTGATCTCCGTCAGCATCTCGGTGTCCACGCCCCGAAGGTGGCGGAACTCCAGCGTCGAGCCCGAACGCGCCTCCCAAGTCATCATCCGCTCCTCCGGGTCTGGCATCTCCTTGACCTCGATGTTGTCGAGATCGTAGGTATGCTTGCTCTCCTTCTTACACTGGGTGTTCGGGCAGAGAACGGTGTAGTCGTACTCGGGCCCCAGCGAGAGGATCCGAAGCTGGACGAGCAACCAGTCGTAGTCGCCCTTGAGCAGTTCGGGGCAGACCTCGTCCTTGAGGGTCGCCCGGTCACTGATGAGCGAGGGTTCGTCCTCCGTCCCAACGCCGACGAGGCAGTTGGCGACGACCTGCATGATGTCTGGGTTGGAGGACCCGAGGATCTTCTCCTCGCGCGTCTCCATCTCGCGCAGGGTGGCAAACTTCAAGAGCCTCCCGTCAGGGGTCATGTACCCGCAGGGAAGCTCGGTGGTGGTGGTGGCTTGATGAGACATTCTTGACTCCAGTGTGGTGATGAGTGGTGCCCGTGGCGCGGGCGGTCGGGTGAGTGCAGGTCGGCCCTATGAGGACCGGAGGGGCGAGTTCGAGATATTCAGTTGTAGGGTCCAGGGGGCGGGGATTTTACCACGGGCATGGCCAACCCGTCCTGCTGGCGGTACAGGCCGCCCCCTAAGCCGCCAGACTACGAGCCGATGCCGAGCGACGGAGAGATGGACTGGCCGATCCCAGGTGGCGGGCGTCCGCCTTCCAACTCGAAGCCCTCATGGCAGACCTCGATCTCCTCCATCGAGTCGGACGACTCGGTGCCGTTCAGGTCGGAGAACGGCACGTATCCGCAAGGCCAGGCGTTCACGATGTTCCACCGTCGAGCCACAGTGCCGTCCCGGTTGAACTGGACGACGGTGATGTTTCGGCGGTAGTCGGGGTCGTTGTAGCCCTGGGTACGGACGGACTGGACTTGGAGATACCAGTCGTAGAAGTCGTCCTCCCCCTCCTCGTTGGGGTCGATGATCTGACCCCGCTTGAAGGTGATGTTGTCGTAGGACGAGAGGCCCGCGCTCTTGCGGACGGACTCGTTCATGCCGCCTTCGCGGTACTCCACCACCTCGGTGTTGGCCTTGAGGCCGGTGACCTCGGCAAAGCCGAGTCGTTTGAAGCCGTCGATCTCGACAGCGTAGTTGAAGACCTTGAGCGGGTCTTGAGTGCTTGCACGTCCAGGCATGGCTTACTCCTTCGATGGTTAGGCCGCGGAGGCCAACTCTGCGTCGAGAGCACGAGTGTCGCGCTCGATGTCGATGACCGCGAAGTCGATGCCAGGAAGCACGTTGACGCCGACGCGCGCAAAGAACTTCCGCGCGTTGACAACGCTCGGAGGGTTGTTGCTCTCGTCGCACACGATGAAGAACCCCTCATCGTCCGACGCACCCTTGATGATGCCGGCCCGCCGCTGCTCGCGGAGGTAGCCGGTCGCCAGCTTGCGCCACCGTCCTCGCAGGGAGGGGGTGTTGATCTCGAACAGGACGAACTCGGAGAGCGCCTGTAGACCCTTGCGCAAGAAGATGAACGCACGGCGCACACCGATGGCGCCGCGGTCGGATCCGGGGTCGAGGGTGTTCTGACCCCACATCACGACGCCCTGGCCTGGCTTCGACCAGATCGGGTTGATGCCCTCGGGGTAGATGGTGTCTCGGTTCCCCTTGTCCGCGTAGAGGTTGCCGTCAGACATACCAAGGGTGCCGCGAAGCTGCCCCTTCTCGACCCCTGCCGGTGCCTCGCTGATGTTCCGCGTCTGGTCCGTGCGGGCGTAGGCACCCGCGGCGTACATCGCAGCCGGGAAGGGCTCAGCCTGCCCCGTCGAGGAGCGGAGAACCTGGATGCGACCCGCGTACATGATGCCGTAGGTGCCAAACAGGTTGGCAGTGACGTTCTTGTAGGTGTTGACCTGGGTCGGGGTGAGGTTTTCCGGCGACTCCATGATGGCGACGTGGTCCTCGCGGCGCGAGGCGTAGTCCAGCATGGCGTTGTGGACCGCCACCGTCTCGATGCCGGGCACGGTGCCCATGTCGAAGTCGTTGACGATGTCGAGGGCGAACAGGCCCGTGTTGGTCACGTCGGACCCCACGTAGTCGTTGTCCGTGAGCGGGTCGGAGTTGATGCCGCCCGTGAGGGGCTGCGCCGTGATGTCCACCGGGCGCGGGTCCACGTCGTTGGCGAGCGCCACCGCGTAGTCCTGCTCGACGTAGATCCGTTGGCGCGGGTCCAACTGGGTCGGGTCGATGCCGATGACGTTTCCGACGTAGAACCCCACGTCGCTGGGGCTCATGGACAAGTCCCCGTAGGGCTCGTCTGCCTCACCGTCGATGATGAAGGTAACGTCGAAGGTTTCCTTGGTCACCGTGGGAGAGTTCACCACGAGGATGTTCGCGCTCGGGGTGTAGGTCGTGTCGAGCAGCACACGGTTGCCGATGACCTTGAGCACGATGGCTCGCATGACACCCAGGGTGACGGGGTCCTCGATCAAGATCTGCATCCCCACGCGGTACTGCGTGGTCACGTCCACCTGGATCTCGGTCACGCCGCCCGTGATGTCGTCAGTGATGAGAGAGATGACCCGGTCGCGGCGGCGAGTGGTCACGGCGAGGAAGTTGCCGTGCTCACCCTCAGAGGTCGCCGCGAAGTCCAGCGTCGGGACGGTGGGCGACCCTGCGTTGGCGCCCGTGATGGGCGGCAACGGGTTGAAGCTCACCACGCCTGCCGTGATGATGGTGCCCGAGACGGCGCCGATGCTGCCGGCAGACCCGGTGGTGTTCGTGTCCACCTGCACGGTGTCGCCCACGACGGCAGTAGCGACGCCACCACCAGAGGCCCAGTCCGAGAGCAGGATCGCGGCGAGTTCGGTCGGGGTGACCACGCTCTTGTCCGCGACGTTGTTGGGGCCAGCGTTGACGCCCAACACGGGCCCTGCACCAAAGCCAGAGTCCACGCCCGCGGTTCCCGTGCCGCTGACGTAGTCCACCTGGGCGCTGGAGCCCTCGCGGTCAGTCGTGAGCACGACAGCGCCGCCAAGCACGGCGCCAAAGACACCGGGAAGCTGGGCAGCGATGTCCAGGGCCCACTCAGCCGCCGTGGTCGGCGGAGCGACAGGCACGGTGTAGACCTGAGTCTGGCCGTTGACGGTGAACGTCAGCGTGTCGCCCGGTGTGCCGACGCCACCAGGGGCGCCAGGAGCCGTGAGCACAGCCGGCGTACCGAGGATGGTGGCGGTGTCGGCCGGGTTGCCGTCGATGGAGGCAATCAAGGTCGGCGGCTGCACGACCCCGTTCGCCAGCGAGAAGTCCCAGGGCCCGTCAGGGGTGACCGTGGTGCTCGCTGCCGTGGCTGCCGTCCCCGACGTGTTCGCCGTGAGTGCGGCAGCAACCGCAGTCAGGGTGAGGGGGTCGAGGATGTTGAGGTAGTGGGCCACCCGGTTGGCGTACATGCGACGCCCGCCGTTGAGGAAGAACCCCACGACGGACTGGAAGCCGTCGCCGCCGTCGTCGGTCCCGTAGATCGAAGCGTAGTCCTCGATCCCGATGACCAGTTGCGGGCGGTTGATGGGGCCACGCTCGGCAGTGGCGAGCATGTAGGGGATGGACGATGGAACGCTCGGAGGAGCAACCGCGCTGGACGGCTGCTCCCGAACGATCACTTCGGGGCTGAGGAAATCGACCATGGGTTAGTCCTCCTTGCGCTTGCTGGAGCGCTTCTTGGCGACGGGGTTGCTCGACGGCACCTCGCCGCGAGCTCGGATGGCGGCGCGCTCGTGGGCGCTGTTCGTGGCGGCGATGCGTTGAAGCTCGGCCTTCACCACGGGGGTGTCGGGCGTCTCGCCGTGACTGGTCCGCGAGATGCGGATGGCTTTCGCTTTCACGAGTGCCTGGACTGCCGGGTCGTCTTTCTCCCGGTCGAGAATGAGTGCGCTGTCTCCCTTGCGACCACGGCGGGTCAGGACGATGCCCTTACCAGGAAGGGCAAGGGTCGTTTGGCGGGTGCGCAGGTTCTTGACTTCGTACATGGGTCAGCACCTCCCTGGTGTTTCAAAGGGTACACCATCCGGCGCCGGATCGCCTTCGGTGTCCCGTGGTTCGATGGTTACGCACCGCTGGAGGATGGTCGGGTGGATGTCCCCGGCCTCACCGGCCTCCAAGGTGTTATCTTCGTAAGCCTCGACCTCGTAGGTGATAGCCCACGAGTAGAAGCGTTCTCCGGGGTCACCTTCCGGCAGGGTGGGGTCGAGTCCGCCAGCCCATACGGGACCGCGGGTACGGATGACATCGTAGGTGACAACGCTACGGTCCCGCCGGCACACCTCAAGGAAGGTGCGCGCGGGGAACAGTCGCTTGACCAGCGAGAGCAGGGCGTAGCCCTCCTCTTTGGTCTGAGCCCACACCTTGATCTCGTACTCCAAGGTGATGGGGTCGGGGTGGTCGAGGATGGTGACGGTGTCGGGGCCGCTCTTGACCTCGCCCGTCACGGCATCCGTCGTGAACCCGCAGTCGCGGCAGTTGTCCGCGAGCGGGTCGATGGGGTGGTAGTTCTCGGCACGGAACCGCTCATCCACGAACCTGTAGGTGATCGCGGGCCAGTCCGCCGCATCCTGCCCGCTCTTTTCGTACTCGTAGACGTTCACGAGGCGCGAGCGTCCACCGAGCGGCGTCTCCAGCCGGATCGGGTCTGACTTCGTCGCATCCTTGGCGTAGAAGCCACCAAGGAAAGCATCCGTGGGCGTCTCGCTTGGAAGCGGATCGGTGGGATCGATCTGAGGGAACCGCAGAATGGGGTACTTCCTGCGGTGCATGAACTCAGCAGCACGGGCAAAGCGCGTGGCGATGCCTCGATCAACGGAAAGATAGGGCACGAGCGACCTCCTTCCCCGCGGCAGTGCGGACACGTTGGACGAGCCACTTCTTCGTAGGTTGCCAGTGGGGGATGGGGTCCATCGAGCGCGTACCGTTTTCGAGGAACAGCGCAAGCTGGGCGTAGGTGATCTTCGTACCAGGGTAGCGCCGCTTCGGCAGACCCAGGTAGTGCTTCCTGCCGTGGTGGCGGGTGCCGATAGCCTCGACGTACTGGTCGAGCCGGCGCAACGTCTCCATGCGCCAGCCCTTCGCAGCCTTGGTATCGAGCCACTGGCGAGAGAGCGAGCGCAGCCGAAGCTGGATCTGCCCGCCTCGACCGTAGATGGCATCCTTGAGCGCGTCGCGGGCCTCGTCCACGCTTTTGGCGACGACCGTGTTCATCTGGGCGAGGAACTGCTTGGACGCCCTGTCGAGCGTGCTGATGGCCCGGTCGAACTTCTCCGGGTTCTCCATGCGAATCTCGATCACGCCGTCACCTTCCAGACGAGCGAGTTGACATCTTCGAGCCCGGTGTCCGAGAAGATGACCAGATCGAGGCTGCGGTTGACGAGGCGGTCGTTCTGGAACTGTGGCGTGAGGAACGTGGCTTCCGTGGGACTAACGATGGTAAGTCCAGTCACGAACTTGTCGCCCAGCCTCACGCGCATCCCCTCATGGAAGCGCTCGCCCTTGAGCGTCACCAGGGTGCCACCAGCGAGGGGCCCCAGCGCAGGGGTCACCGGGGTCTGTAGGTCGGCGCGGGCTCGCAGCCGCTTGGTAGTGGCGCGCACCGTGTTGGAGTCGATGATCTCGTAGTTGAGATCCACGACGTAGACCCGGTAGTAGTAGGTCGTCTCGGGCTCCAGCGGGCCGCCACCAACGGTCGCTGCCACGTCCACGTTGTCGCCTCCGTCGATGAACGACGTGATGAGTTGGCCGAACTCCTCCAAGAACGTGGCGAACCCCACGGTGTCGAAGTTGGAGTTGGCACCGAAGGTCTGGAACACGAGCTTGGACGTGGTCGGAGCGAACTGCTCGCCTCGGCTGATCGCCGTGGGGTTGCGAGCGAAGATACCCGTGCGGGTACGCCTCACGTCCTCCTTGGTATCGCGCCACACTTCGAGCGCGTAGAAGTCGTAGTCACGGGGGCGCTTCCACCGGACACGGATCACGGTGTCGCCCACGTCCTGATCGAAGGGCTCAAGGAGCACTGGAGGCTCGGGCGGGAGGTTGGCAGCCATGGGGCTGACGAAACCTGTGCGGCCTGAGCGGCGGTACATCTCGCCCTGGACGACATCGCCCTCACCCACATCGTCGTCGCGGATGGTGGGGACTGGGATGGCGCGGTCCTGCCTCTTGCGGTCGTCGCGGTACGCCGTCTCGTAGGACTCCGCGAGCGCGATCAAGTCGGACACGGTGGCGTTGAGCCCCGCCCGCTTCACCGCGTTCGTGGCGAGCACACGCAGGGCGTTCGCGTGGGAGAGGTTCAGGACGAACTGGAACTCGTTGCGAGGGACTGTGGATAGCTCGTAGCTGACGTTGTGTCGCTCGATGCCCTGCCGCAGCAACTCCTCAAGCTCCTCGTCGCTCCAGCGACGGTGCTTGAACTCGACGCCGCCAGGTGCCTTGAGGTCACCGAACGGCTTGGATGCGATGTCGATAGCCGGGTGGTCGGTGTCGAGCAACCGATCCGGCACGGCGCAGTATCCAGGCTGCGCGTTGATGAACGTGACCAGCTTACCAAGGGTGTTGGTATCGTAGTCTGACAGGTCGATGGTGAGATCCTCCGCACGAACCCCATTGACGGTGAACGTGCGGAGGTATCCTTGGCGCACCTCCACGCTCGCGTCCGTGCATGACTTGTCGTCCAGTTGGAGCGAGAAGCCAGGCAGGATGAACCGATCGTCCCCCAGCCGCTTCCGCAGCAGGAGGACCAGTTCACGGGCACTGGAGGTGTTCTGGGTCATCCGATGATGCTCTTACGCCGCAAGTGCGGGACCGCGTTGGCCGGAACCATGCACGCCTTCCCCTTGAGGAAGGAGTACCACTTGGTCCCGATGCGGATGCGCTTGACGGTGGTGAGTGGGCGAATGGTCACCATCTGGTCGGGGTCCGCGACAGCACGAACTCGGACAGCAGGTGGAGTGGGCGGTTGAGCCCTCTCCGGTACGACCATCTCGGCCGTGACGGGTTCGGGTTCCGGCGGTCGCTCGGTGGAGAACTCCGCGGGCGGGGCTTCGGCTTCGGCGGCTTCGGCTTCCGTGGAGGTTTTCGGGGTGAACTCGCCGGACTTCTTGTTGCGGTTCTTGGACACGTAGGGACTCCATGTACCGAGGGCCCCGAAGGGCCCTCAGCGGTCGAGAGGTTCACGATCAGAGGTTGTGGATGACCGCGGCGACACGGCTGACCGGGCCGCCCGTGTTGTTGGTGACGACGACCGTCTTGGTCGCAGCGGCGTAGGACACGTCCCACCCCGATCCGCCCATGAGGGGCCCCACGCGGGTGAAGGTGCGCTCCGCGTTCTTGACCGTGGTGCCGGGGTAGACGATGCCGGCCGCAGCCGACACGCCCGTGACCCTCGCCTGGCCGCGAAGCCCACGAGGGAACACGGCGACGCCGTTTGCCGAGATGGCGCCGGCCGCCGCGTAGGCCCACTTGGAGAACTCCGCGTCCCCGTTCAGAGACGCCGCGATCTGGGCCGGCGTAGCGGCTCCAGCGGTCACGCCCGCGAGGGTGTGAACGACTTCGGTGAACAGCCGGTCGGGCTGGCCGAGATCCGCGGCACTGCCGATGACGCGGTCGTCGTCGGCGGCGTCGGGGTCGAAGAACTGGAAGGTGATCGTGTCACCATCGGTGTTCGCGTAGGTGGCGGCGGGAGTGGTGTTCTCCAGACCTCCGTCGTGGGTGTAGACATCGAGGCCCATGTGGGGATAGGCCGCCTCGCTGACGAGAGCGTCCCGAACCCACTCCAGGGTATCGGCGTCGGCCATCACCGCGGCCTCCATCACTGCACGGGAGCGCTGCTCCTTCTCGTCAGTGAGGGTACGGGCCGCAGCATCGACTCGGGCGTTGCTGGTTGCGTTTGCCATGACTGCTTTTCCTTTCTACCTTGCTTGGTATGCCGGTTGGTTGAGGGTTACGCAGTCTCCGCGACCACGATGTTGACATCTTCGAGGATGTTCTGGCCCCAGATGGAGTACCAGGCGAGCCCGTGCTCGCGCCCGAAGTCCTCGACCCCGTTGTCGCGTAGCTCGACGGGGAGCGCGGTGGCGTGTCCGAGGCTGTACTCCCCGAAGAACACCGCCTGGTAGATGGTGACCTGGTTGCCACCGGCCCCGAGTTCGAGGTCGGGGTCGAAGCCGATGTCCACGTAGTCACCCGTGTCGGGGTCGATCGCGGGGTTGGCCCCGTTGGGCATCACCGTGGTGGAGATGAACCGCACGTCCTCGTAGCGGCCGATCTCGCCCGTGTAGATCTGGGTCGCACCGCTGTAGAGCGAGGCGTTGATCCAGTCGTTGTCGTCACGCAGGGACCGCGCCTGGTGCGGGTGCATGAAGCAGATGTAGTGATCGCCGGCCCACTTCGGGGTGTTGTTCGTCTCCAGCGTCTCGACCGCATCCTTGATGACGATGGTGTCGAAGGTGTCGGCCGCGACGACGAGGTTGCGCGCGGTTTTCTGACCGCCGAACACGACGCTCTGGGCGTTGAGGATCGCGTCGCGCAGCACCGTGTCGAGGACGACGGCCATGTCACGACCCAGCAGCATGGACGCAGCGGCAAGCTGGTCGTAGAAGCTGGTCTGGAGCAGGTACTCCGAGAACGCGATGGCGTTGCCGTACTCGTAGACGGTGATGCTCTGCTGCGAGAGACTCATCGCCTGCGTCTTGAGGCGCTTGCCCTCGGTGAGACGACCGCCGCGCTTGATGTTGCCGTAGCGCGGGATCTGGATGGTGCGGCCGGGCTGCACACCAAGCTCGGTGCGCTTGGTCGTGAACTGGTCGAACTTGAGGATGGGAAGTGCAGCGAACCAGATCTCGGCCGAGAACACGTCTCGGGTTGCCGCGAGAAGCTGGTTGAAACCGGCCCCCTGGGCCGCTGCGGTGTTCAGAACGCTTGGCATCTTTGAACTCCTTGGGCCAGGGGGCTACCCCTTGGCCGGTGGTGAGGTTAGACGGTCCCCGGTCGGGGAGCCGCCATCGGGTGATTCATCAGGTTACCCCCAAACCCGGTGGTGGGCGTGGGGAGGTTGACGTTGGGTTGATGACCCCCAGCCTTACGATCTGCCTGTAGGGCTGCCGTGGCAGCCCGTGAGGTAGTCGAGAGCCCCCCAGAACCTCGTCGCTGTTCCACGATGGCTCTGGCGTGCTCGATGGCACCTGCGACCTCAGTCTGAGTGAGGTTGCGGGCGGGGTCGCTGGCTTGCCGGTTCGGATCCGGTAGCGGCGCGACCAACGGCTGCTGCTGCCCTTGTGGGGGCTGCTGCGGCTGTCCCTGCCACTGCGGCTGTTGCTGCTGTGGCTGCATGTGAGCCGGCTGAACCGGCCCGGTGGGGGAGCCCTGCGGTTGCTGGACTGCCCCTGGCTGCTGCTGTTGGGGGTACTGCGGTTGGAAGAACGGCTGGCCGTTGGGCGCGGGTGCCTGTTGCACGACGCGACCGTGAGCCATCTGCCGCACGGCAGCGTAGGACTGGCCGCCGTCGATCTGGGGGTGAGTGAACTGGGGAGGTGCCCCGTTGGCCTGTGCCGGCGCGGGTGAGCCGGCATTGTTGGGAGTAGGCATACCGTAGCCGGGTGGGTAGCTCGGAAGCTGCTCAACCTGCTGCTGGTTGTGAGATGCCTCCTGCTGCTGGAGGAACTGCATCTCCTGCTGGAACTGCGAGAAGAAGTGCTGTCGGGTTGCCTGGTAGGTCTGGACAGCCCGACCCTCCGAAGCGCGGAGCGCCTCAATGCTGGAGGTGTCGAGTGCGAGAGGATCGACCTGACCGTTGTGCTTGGCGATGATGGCGTTCTTCTCGCTCTCGATCTGCCACGCCTCCACCCGCTTGTTGGCCTCCGAGACGGTGCGCTGTTGCTCCTCACGGGACCGCTTGAGTTCGTCCTGTAGGGCCTGTAGTTGGGCCTGGACCTTCTCGTCGGGTTTCATCTTCGCCATCTCGGCGGCCTTGGCTTGCTCGGCGGCTTGCTGAGCTTGCTTCTCCAGAGCACCGAGACGCGAGTTCACGTCGGTGACCTGGGTCTTGAGGCCCGAGTTCTCTGACTTGAGGCGTTCGATCTCCGCGATGCGAGCGTCCCGCTCTTGCTGTCGGGCTAGCTGCATCGCGGCCTGGACCGCGGGGTCGTTCGGGTCGAACGTGGTCTGTTGCGGGGCCTGTTGTGGGGCGGGTACGGGCTGACCGGGGGCCTGGTTGAACAGGCCGAGGAGGTCACCCATCGAGTTGAGTCGGTTGAGGTTCACTGGTTCGTCTCCTAGTTGGGGCCCGGTAGGCTACATCGAGCCGGCGACCTTGCCATCCTGACGAGTTCGCACCATGGCGATAGGGATGGTGGACTTGCCGACGCGGCTGTGCGCTCGAACCGGGCCCTGGTTGCGCGGGTTGCTGATGTTCGGGCGCTCGTTGAGCACGGCGGCGTAGATGCTGCCGGCCCCCGCGACCTCACCCTGGCTGCGCTCGCCAGAGGTGTTGTCGTTGGGGTACTTGCCCTCACGGGTGACATCGACGGTGGGACGGGCCGCTGCGCCCTGTCCGGTGCTGGACTTCATCATGGCTTTCTAGCCTTTCTGCTTTCTGCGGTTGAGGGTGGGGCGCGGGGTTCGATCCCGTACCATGTCGTTGGCGTCTCCCATGCCTACGTTACCGTAGGCAAGGTTGAGCCCCGGAGCTTCGCCACGGGGTTCTCCCATACCGCTGTCCGTCTTGACGGCAGCGGCGAGGACTGTGTTGCCGTAGGGGCATTTGGCGGTGTTCGCTCCTGTCACACCGCCCATGCCGCGCTTGGCGGCAGGGTAGAGCATCTCTACCCCATCCTTCTCCTCCTCCTCGACGTAGAGGGGAGGATACTGGTGTCCGACCTTCTTGCCGGCTCCGCGAGGTTGCATCGTATCGACCATGCGTATCTCCCTGTATAGCTTGAGCCTTGACGGAGTTTCAACCCGTTCTCAGCTTCTCTACTTCTGCGAGTGTCAGCCCGCTGTATTTGGGCTCATAGCCCTTCTCCACCAGGATGAGGTCTTGAAGGATGGGGACGGGGACGCGCTTGACACCGCCCTTGAGCGCCACGTCACGAGTAGCGCGACCGCGCCCCGCTCCGGTGACGGCAAGGATGGTTCGACCTTGGTAGCCGGTGCCCGCAAGCCACGGCTCAGTCGTACTGGTGCGTCCCCGTGCCATCTAGCAGGACGACTTCTTCTTGCCGTAGCCCGCCATGGCGGGGTTGTGAGGTTGACCGAGGCGGGTCTTGTGCCCGTGGACACCGCCCACAGATGACGGACGCTCCGCCATCCCCATCTCGCGGCTGGTGAGGGACTGGATGGAGGCCGCGGCCTTGTTGCCCATCATGCGACCACGAGCCTTGGTTTTCATGCAGTCGCGGCAGTTGGCGATGCCGTCATGCTGCATGGTCCCACCCGTCGCGCGGGCGCCCGTGTTCATGCCCGACCCAGGGCGCCGCGGGTAGGAGCCAGGACCCATGTGTCCTTGCTTCGATCCCATGTAGTTGCTGTCGCCAGACTTCGTGCCCTTGTGACTCATGTTGCCGTGCTTCATCACTTCTTTCCTCCGTAACGGGCCAGGGTGCCCATGGTTCGTCCGCCGCCCACTCTGACGCCACCCGGCATCAGCGGTCGGACGTGGGCCTCCGGTCCTGGGCCCGTTCTTCTACCAGCGGTGGTGGGGTTACCGCTGAGATCTTGCACGAGGTTCGTGCGTGGCTCGTTCGAGTGAACGATGCCAGCGATGGGGTTCGACCCGCCGACGCGGTGGGCAGGACCGTGGACGAGTGCCCCGTGGTGGGAGGACTCGTTGCCCTTCTTGCTGCGCCACCTGTCCCGCTCCTTCCGCATGAAGGGCCGCACCGAAACGCGAGAAGTGGCTGCGGCTCCTCTGTCATCGCCTGCGGCGCGCTTCTCCTTCGCCTTCCCGTGCCACTGCTGGCGGGTGGTGTACTCCTTGAACGCCTTTTGCCCTGACTTCCTGCCTCCGCCTTGTAGCTCGGCGTACTTCGCAGCAGCCTGTGCGCGGGCCTTGTCCTTCGACATGCCCTTGGCTACCAAAGATTCGTAGTGGGCCTTGGTAGCCTTCGACGCTGAGGACTTCTTGTTGCTGCCCTTCTCGGGGTTCCGGCCCTTTTCGAGAGACTTTCGCTCACGGGCGACAGTCTTGGCGCCATGCTTCTTGACCTCGGCCGCCTGCTCGGCCTTGCGCTGCGCCGTGACGTTCTTGCGGAACTTCTTTGCGGCTGCCTTCGACTGCTCCTTCGCCGGAGCCTTCTTGCCGACCTTCTTGGCAGCCGCAGCCGCGCTGTTTTTCGAGGACTTCTTGGCCTTGCTAGCGCCGCTCGAAGCGGTGGCGCCGCTCTTGGACTTGGCGGTTTTCTTGCCCTTGGAGGTCCGAGCGACCTTCTTGCCAACCTTGCCTCCAAGCTGGCCCCCGGTGATGGGGACACGAGCGCCGTTGATCGTCACCCAGCCATCGACGCCTCCGCCCTTACCCTTCTTACCCATCTTGCTTTTAGCCATGTCGATTCTCCGTCACGGGCACACCCGCGTAGTTCTGGGCGAGCATGGTTCGGGGCTCGCCACTGTGTTTGATGCCGCACACCGGGTTGACGCAGTCGAGTCGGTGTGATGGCCCGTGAACGAGGCCGCCGTGATGGCTCGACTCGTTCTTGCGGCGTCGCTTCTGCCGCTTGTCCGCGGCGACACCAGCCTCGCTCAAGGCGATGGCGATGGCTTGCTTGCGATCGGTCACCTCGGGCCCCTTGCCGCGACCGGGCTTGCCCGAGCGGAGGGTGCCCGCCTTGAACTCCTGCATCACGGTGGCGACCTTGTCGCTGGCGCGCTTCTTCTTGCGTGTGTCTGCGCCTGAGATCACCTGTGCGGGTGTGCTCTGCCAACTCATCGTCGCCCCCTAGCCATGGGAACACCGGAGATGTTCTGCACGAGGTCCACAGCGACGCCGGTATGCTTGAGCCCAGCCACACCATTGGCCCCTGGGGCGCAACGGTGCGAGGGGTGGTGACACAGACCGCCGGCATGGGTCACGTCGTTGTCGCCCTTGCCCTTGACATGCTTCTGACCCTTCGGGGGCGCCTTTGTGCTCTTGCCCTTGCCGGCCCACAACTTCTTGTCGGCCCAGTAGGCAGCACTCATCTTCCCCTTCTTGATGTTCTTGCCGTGCCGGGACTTGAAGTTGGAGCGGGCGCCCTTGGAGTAGTTGTGCCCGTAGCCTTGCGCGCCGAAGCGGATGGTCTTGACCTTGTCCCCCTCCTTGGCGACCACGATCCCTTTCTTGGTCGGGTGCTTCGGAGTGAGCTTCGGCTTGTTGACTCCCGAGACGCCGGCAGCCGCCACGAGTCGCTTCACCTTTTCGCTTGTGCTCACGGCCAGCCTCCTCGGTTCCTGACGTTGTCGATCTCGCCCTTCGGGAAGTGACCAAGCTGTGTGGCTCGGTCGGGGAAGGGAACCCTCTCGTGGTTGCGGACCCGTCTCGCGTCGGAGCGGTCCTCAGTAGGGCGGTCGAATACGGGGAGGAATCGAGGGGCAGGACTGGGGTTCTGCCGGTGCGCCGTGTCGGTCGGAGTATGGTAGAGGGTATCACCACCTTGCATGACAAGGTAGTGACGGTCCTGAACCCACCGATTCTGGTAGTCATTCTGCATGTTTCGCTCCAGAAAAGGAGCGACCACGTTGGGGTCCTCGGACTCGGAGGCGTAGAGGCGCTGGGCGCCGTCGATGCTGCCCGTTGACTTCCGGCTGATGTTGAACTCCTTGAGCGCGGTGACGCGGGAGTCCACGGGGTCGAGCGTCCCCATCGAGGGGACCGCGAGCAGCGAGGGTTGCCAGTGGTTCGGACCCGCCATCGTCAGACCTCTTTGTCCTTCTTGGGTTCCTTGGAGTTGTGGCCGCTCGCGCCGTTCATCGCACGGTCAAGTTCGGACTCACGCGGAGCCGCCTCTGCCTTGTCCTCAGTCTCGGAGCCTCCGGGTCGAGCAGTGTCCACCTTCTCCTCTTGGATCTCCCGCTCGATCTGCTCGTACTCCTTCTCGTCGATGATGGGCAGCCTGCGACGGACCCACGCCTTCGACACCAAGCCCTCCTTGAGCATCTCGCGGAACAGGTTGAAGTCGAGGGAGTGATCGCGTGGCAGGGCGTCACGCATGACGACCCTCGTGCTGAACGGGTCGAGGTACTGCGGGTTGGGGCAGTCCATCGGGACCAGCATCATGCGCTGCCTGTCCACGTTGACGCGCTCGCCCGTCGTGGGGTGGATCCAGACGGTCGAGAGCATGACCTCCTCGGGCTCAGGCGGGAGGACGATGTCACCCATCATCTTCGGGGGCTGGGCCTCGATGCTGGGCGTCTTGACCTTGGGCCGGGTAGCGGCGGACTCGCCTGTCTCCTCGCCCCTCTTTTCCTCTGCCTTGAGTTGCTGACGAGACTCTAGGACGGCGTCCTTCTCGGCGCGGCGCTTGTCCTCGTACTCCTGCTGCGCCTCCTCGGGCTGCGGATCCCAGTAGCTCGCAGACTTCTGCTTGTGCTCTTGCTTGATCTGCCCGAACTCGGCCTCGCGTAGCTCCTGACCGAAGGAGTGTTGGCGGATGTATTTGATCCGCACCTGATCAGGCGTCAGGAACGAAAAGTCGTTGGGGTCGATGTGAAAGCACTTCTTGACAGTGCGAGGGAAGGGCCCCTTGGTATCCAACACCTCAACGATACGTCCGCCGCACGTCGAGCAGAGATCGTAGGGGAGGTGGAGCATACCGAGCAACGTGGCGATGCGGAGGATAAAGTAGTTGATGTCCTCCAGACCCTTTTGGTAGAAGGGCACCTTCCGCTTGGTCTTGTCCACGATGGGCTGGTACTGGAGATGAAGCGCCACGCCCGACGTGTTGGAGATGGCCGGCGTCTCCAGCAGGATCTTCGGAACCTCCGCGATCTCCAGCGTCGAGGTCTTGATGAACTGTAAGTAGTCCTGGCTGGCGGTAAGGTTACCTTGCAGTTCGAGGTTGAAGATCTTGGCGTCCTGCGGAATACCGGACCAGATCTGGCGAGCGCCACGCTCTAGCTGCGACGCCTTGGCTCCCTGCATGATGGTCACCGGAGCCGCGTGGTAGTTGATGATGTCGGAGATGTCCGTGGACTTCTCGTTCATCTCGCGCTGGAGGTCGATGATACCGTCCATGTCCGAGAGCCCGTAGAACTCGCGGGACAGGGGCAGGTTGCGGATGTGGACGACGGGGATCTCACCGAGGACGTTGTCGCGGACGATAGGGTCGCCGCCCTCGTACTGCTCGATGATGTGGTCTGGCGTGAGGATCTGAGTGAACCGCTTGACGTAAAGCTGCCGGCCTTGATGGTTTGCCTTGTCGTCGCGGTCCACCCGGTTGAGTTGGTTGCGGTCGTCGTAGTACAGCGTCTCGATCCGCACCGCGGTCAACACGTCCACGTCGAGCGGATCCCACGAGGGGTACACCTGCTCGGAGCCGAGGAGGTTGATCTTGATGGCACCCTGGCTGTTGGGGTTGGCTCGGATAGCTGACTCGCTCGGGCGCTGGTAGCTGACCATCACGAAACAGTCGCCCGTGACGGCGCCGGTCTGCCCCAGCATGTAGAGGAACTGCTGCCGCTTGTTGTAGCGCCACACCTCCTCCAGAAAGGGCCCGACGACGTGCTTGAGGGCCTTCGGCACCTCGATGTCAAAGCCGTTCTTCACGAGCCACGAGACAGACTTGTCCACGATCAGCTTCGAGAAGTTCAGGGTGACCAGCGGCTCGCCGTCCTCGCGGTCGAAGATCCACTGCTTGCCGAAGTAGAAGCGCCAGTGCTCGTTGTACCTTTGGATGCGGAGTAGCTCTGCCTGCTCCAAGTTCAGGAACAGACCAAGCTGTGCCGGCTCCACGATCCGCTGGAACGGAATCGCAGAACCGTAGCTGTTGCCGCTGTTGGTAAAGAACGAAAGGGGCATGGCTATCCGCCTTTATACCACGCTGCCTTCGACGTGCCCTTCGGAGATCAGCAGCGACCACACGGCGTTTCGGGTCGCGTCGAAGATGGAAGTCCCCTGCGGGGCGGCTGCGACTGCGGCCTGTACGGCAGGACCAGAAAGCCTAGCCCTCTTTCTCTCGACTTCTTGGAAGCGAGGCCGAGTGCCGTCCGCATCGGTGATGGTGTCGGTCGGGTGGTCGTAGCCGACACGCCACTCGACCTCGACGTGCGAGTTCGCAGGAGCGTTCACGTCCGAGACAAACTTGAAGCTGACAAGGTGCATCCGGTCGAGGGCGCGCTCCTCGGCGGGACCGGGGATCAGACGGACTTCAGGGGTCGTGGGGATCAGGGGCATACGGTTCTCTCCGACTACGTCGTTTTGCGTCGCTTTTCGTGGTTATCGTCTACGGCGTGGAGTAGATGTCGAGGATCCCCGTCAGGAACTCCCGCGGGGTGACGAGGGTGGTAGAGGGCGGTTGTCCGTCGCGGACGGGCGTTGCCAGCGACTCCGAGAAGGCGCCGGCCTGGTCGAGCCAAGGGAACGCCTGAGTGTCGGCACTCTGGATCGCGGCGAGGACCCCCGTGTCGCTGTACTCGACGTAGTTGGAGACGTGCTCCGAGATGCTGGTCACAAAGTCCTTACCATCCTCGGAGGTGAAGCCGTTGCCCAGGAGCCACCCGTAAATCAAGCCCTGAGCCTCCTCCACCAGCTTTCCGCGACGGGTCTTGCCCTCCTTCGCAATGCTTTCGGGCGTGTCGTACCACTTCTCCATGACCTTTCTATCGGGGTGGCCGACGCCGTCGCGGCGCAGCCACTCGATCTCCACGTCGCGCTTGATGGGCGCGGCTCCTGGGCTGGGGATCGTGTACGTGTGGTACTCGCACACCACGTTGTCGCCTCGCACGCCGTTGACGATGGGCATGAAGTCCCACCGCGTAACGTAGCCGCCCGCGTCACGCAGCCCGATCCGCTTGTGCAGGTTCGGGGCCAGCACGTCCCAGACCGTATCAAACGGTGGTGTGAGCAGGCGCTTGGGCGCGGAGAAGTGGTCACCGATGCGCAGCGAAAGAGGGTCGCTCGCGGCACTCGGCGGCTGGGGGTGCATCGCGGCAACGGCTAGAAGGTCCGCGGGCCCGCCCGTGAACAGCACGGCCACCTCGGTCAGAGATACGGTGCGCACCGACACCGCCCCGAGGCCGGGATAGGCTGCGTTCAACTCTCGGACGAAAGCCTCGCGGTCTTGCAGCCCCAGGGGGAACGCGCTGAGTGGGATGATCTGCTCGTTCATGTCAGCGAACCTTCTTGATGTTGAGGAAGACCTCGTTGGGCAAGGTCACCACGGTTGCAGCCCCGTTCAACTGCGTTGCAGCGATACCGACAGTATCGCCAGCGACGAGATCTACGACCGCGGTACGGGTGATGCCGTTGGCGGGAGTGAATCCGCTTCCTTCGACGGACGTGATCACCTCAAGCCCCGGCTGCGCAAGACCGTTGACCAGCAGGTCAAGCAGGATGAAGCGCGTACCTCCGCCCGCGTTGAAGTACACGGCGCCATAGGTGATTTCATACTTGCCGTCTCGCTGGATGCCCACGTCCGCGCTGGGCGCCCAAACGTAGGTGCTGAAGTCGAAGGACGCCGACTGGACGGTCGGGTTGACGAGCACCGGCACACCCAAGATCAGCGGCGTGCTGATGTCCAGGTAGCCACCGAACGCCAGGCCCGTCTCGGCCACCTCGTCAATAGCCCCCTGGACGTTCTCGGAGATCAGCCCCGTGGAGTTGAGGAAGGGGTCGTATTTGACCAAGTTCGCGCGGGCCTGTAGTTCGGTGACGAGCCCGCCAAGGATACCGGGGTAGTCCGCGGGGTTTCGGCTCGTGTTGCTGTCCACCGCTAGCTGAACGGCGACAACGGATGCCGCGTCGCAGGCAAGCGACCCAGGCGCGAGGCTGGCAGAGGGCAGCGTGAAGATGAAGCCGAACGCACCTGCGACCGCCTCGAAAACGGGGGTGGTCGAGTCCGCTCCGATTTCCTGCGTGAAGTTGATCGCCAGGCCGCCGATGTTGCTCTGCGGCGACCCATCGCCCGCGATGCGGAAGAACGGGCCAGCGCCCGTGCAGTCCACCGAGGAGCCCTTCTCGATGTAGCAGATGTCGGGCTGGAACAGGGGCGCGGGCACCCCCGCGAAGTCCGAGATCGGCGGCGTCGTGCCTGTAAACAGGATCTTGACGCGATCCGTGATCTGCCGCAGGCCCTCAAACACCACACCCTCGGGCACCGTCAACGTGGTGTCGCGCGAGATGTCACCCGCGATCCGCAGGCCCCGACCGCTGGAGTAGGTCCCCGGAGCGACCGTCACGTCGCCCAGCAGGGTCAGCACACGGAAGCCTTCATACCCTTCAAGGTACGTCCATGCTTCCGCGAACGTGTTGAACAGCGGCGCGACGGGGGACACCGCGCTGGGGTCCACGGAGGCGACGACGGGCGGGGTGTCTGCGAGAGCGAGGGTGTCCAGCGCGGCGGCAACGTCTGCCCCCGCCACACCAGAGTCGTTGGTCACCTGCGATGCGGCATAGTCCCCGGCCAGAGCAACGACGTTGCCCGCGCGACCAAAGACAGAATCAACAGCGCCCCCGCCTCCGCCGCTGCCGTTGTCAAATCCCCATTCTCTGAAACTCATGGTGTCCTCCTAGAGCGCGGACGCTTCGGCGTAGACCCGCATGACAGCGGTGCCCGCCGGGGGCGTGATCGAGGTGAAGCGGAAGCTCAGGAAGTCCGCAAACTGCGTGTCGCCCAGGATGTAGCGACGCCAGCCGATAGCGCCCGTGAGGGTGCCACCGTCCACGACATCATCGCCGTTGACGAGGATGGGGGAGACGTTGAACGACCCCCTCGCCCCGGTGATGGGCTGACCCGCCGCGTTGTAGAAGCCGACGTAAGCCGACACCTGGCGCTTCTCGGGGTTTCGGGTCACGGGAAGGCCCGCGGCCTTGGCCCCCGCGGCGTCTTGCGTCAGGGTCCAGTCGGGATCATCCCCGAACGCGGTGAGTTCCCGCAGCACCAGCCATTGATGGGTGTTGTCCACGACGGGCATGGTTACTCCTTCGTGGCCTGACCGGAGCCTGGGGGCTTCATGTTGAAGACTGCGGCTTCGATCCTGGTGATGAGGTAGTCGTCCAGACCGGCGTCATCGAGCCCGGTCTTGTCCGCGAGGCACCCGAGCGTGCCGGCACCCATGTGCTGCTTGGTCAGGCGTAGAGCCTCCTGACGCAACCGCTCGCGCTCCTCCGTCGTGATCTTGCCGTCTGCGGCAGCTTCCCGAACCTGCGGCACGAGTTCCTGCGAGACGCGACGAACAGACGCCTCGACGGAGTCCGTCACCATGAGGAGCACGTTCTTGAGCCTCTCGTTTTCGGTGCGGGAGGCGATGAACTTGCGAAGCTCCAACACCGCCCACGAGCCCAGCAGCCCGATGATGGTGATGGCGAAGTTGACTGCTTGTTCTGTGATGGGAGTCAGGTCCATGGTCGTTACTCCGATGCCTTCTTGGCTCTCTTGCGTTTTTGGAGGATGGCTTCCTCGGTGGTGATCAACTTGGCTTCCGCCTTCTTGACTTCTTCCTCAAGTTCGCGGTGCTCCTTGGACTTCTCAGGCCGGTCAGACTTCTTCCCTGCGGCCTTGTCCGCCGTGTACTCGTTCAGCGCCTCGTTGTAGTCGAGTTGGTAGCTTTTCAGCCTCCGCTCGATGCGCTGGTACTCCTTCTCGGCGGTCTGGAGATCGGAGATCGTCGTGACCTCCGTGTTGACGTTCGTGACCTTCTGCTCGACGCTCTCCAGCTTCGCCTTGAGCGGGTCCACGTTCTCCTGATCGTAGGTGTTGAGCGTGTCGAGGGTGACGTAGCCGTCCACAACTTGATACGCCTGCCAGCCGCCGAAAACCAGAATGGCAGCCACGGTTATCAACTTCCATGCTATGTCGCCCCAGCGCATAGCAGCGTTGATGGTCACGTCGCCAGGGTCCGCCGAGATTTGCGCCTTGGCGAGCAGCTTGATGAACTCCTCCTGGTTCAGAGTCTCAGCGAGCGTGTCGTGAACTGCCCGTTTGATCGCTTCTTCACTCATTCCAGCCTCGATGGTTGGAGATGTTGCGGAAGTCGATGAGTAGCGGACCCCGCTGTCCGTCCATAGCCGCGCCAGCGCCGCTTGCGAAGGCAACTCGTGCAGGGTCGGGGTGATAGGCGTCTTGGCCTCCGGGTCCACCATCGTCGGCGTCCCAGGCTGCCTCTTGCGGATCTCCATGTACGGCAGACTCGGCCGCTTGTCTCTGTCCCTCGGCATGGTTGACCTCCGTTGCAGTATCCATGGCTACCGCATGTGAGTTTGCCATATCCACGCCGTCTGGGGTCGTGGGAAACCCTGCCTCTGCGGGGTTGTGGTCGAGGTAGGCGGTCTGCCGTACCGTGGCTTCCGGTGGGTCACTCTCGCGGCGTGCTGCGTCGAGAGCCGCCCTCTCCTCCTGAGAGGACATGAACCTCTTGTGAGCATGAAGGAGCCGCAACTCGGCCTGGCGCTGCCTGATGATCGCCTGCGTCTCCTCGATGGTCTTGGGTAGATCGTTGCTCATATCGTTACCTTTCTTCGGGGTTCATGGGCTCGAAGCACTCACGGACGATGGGGTCGGCCACGTAGCGGGTCGCTCGATCGTGTACCGTCCTGAGCCTCGGGCGTAGGTTGAAGTTGGGGTCGCGGGTGATACCAGCGTCCCGTTCCGCACGTTCAACGTCGAGCCGACGACCGACGCGCGCAGAGTAGTCACGGGTGGAGTAGAAACGACCCTCGACATTGGGGTCGTCTGGTTCCGGCTTTCGGAACTGGTCGAGTACGTGAAGGGGTGCCCTGGAGCGCGCAGGGGCCGGTCGAAGCAACCCCTCCTCTCGGAGACGCAACAGGACCGGCCCCATGGGCTCGCCGTTCTTGTCGGCGTCGTGGACGACCGCAGCGATCTCGGTCGCCCGCTCTACGACCTCACGCGCTCGGTTGAGCGCGCGAACGACAGGCCCGAAGCGACCATCGAAGTGCTCCGGGTCTACGTTGTAGCCGTAGAACTTGACGCTCACGTCTCACGCCTTGACGACGCCTCGACACTGGGGCAGCCGGCCTTGGGAGCGCCGGTAGTTCCGGTACTCGATGCCAGCCGGATCCATCGAGTGCTCTTGCGCTCGCTGGACCCCAGTGAGGAGTTCGTACCGCAGAGTGTTCTGCGGGCCGGGGTCTTCCATGAGATTGCGGGTGAGGATCTGGCCGTAGCTATATCCGCCGCGTGAACCTGGACTGCTCATGGCTGCTCCTTAGCCGTTCGCACGGCGGGATGCGCCGCCGAACTGGACGACGACATGGTTGACATCAACCGGGGTGGGGGCGCCGCCCGCGGTGTAGGTTCGGGCGACGAGCAGCACGTCACCGGGCTGCACGTCGAGGCTGGCGAGGCTGTTCGTGAACTCGATGAGCGTGTTCGGGGTTTGGGTGTCGTCGTAGACGAACGTCCCGAGCGTGGTAGCGACTCCCGCACGGACGCGGATGAGGTCCACGTTCATGCTCTCGCCGACACCAGCGGCTTCGGTGGCGAAGAACCCGGCGAAGGTGATGCGGTCGGCTTCGGTCACGACGACCGTGCCTTCGGAAGCGGTGGCAGCCGATTCTTGGAACGACTGGAAGGTGGACAGACCCCGAAGGATCTCTTCGGTGGAGCGCACGTCTTGTGCGGCACGGAACTGACGTTGACCCAAGATGGTGAGCGACATGGTTTCCTCGTTTCTTTGCTTGACAGTTTAGCTCAGCGTCGGTAGCGACGGCCACCAACACTGGCTCTCCCTCGTTTGTAGCGTTCCTGGCGGCTTCTAGCGCCACCCCCGTGACGGTGCGCCGTGCTTCCCCCGTTGAAGGGGGTACTTTCGGCCACGTCCATGGGCTTGAAGTCCTCGACGCTGACCTTGCCCGCGAAGCAGGCAAGAGCGGCGGAGTCGGGGTAGTCGTCGTGGTCACCATCGTCCGCCTCGCAGACAAGAAACCCGCTCGACGTGTAGAGGCGCTGGAGCCCGATGTGCTGATCCATGAACTCCTCGCGCTCAACGGTCTGCTCCCACTCGGGCCCATCGGCGTAGCGAAGCCGACCCATCTTGATGTCCTCAAGGTAGTTCTTGTAGACGAGCGACTTGTTGGCGACGGACGCCCACGACATCCCCTCGACGTGCATCCAGTGAAGCAGACCTTGGAGCCGCTCCTTGACTGGGTCGCCCATGCCCGTCGAGTCCACCAGCAGGTAGCAGCAGGTGGGGTAGTTCATCATCGCCTCCACGATGCCTCTGTACTGGTGCCCCTCGAAGGACCCTTGGAAGGCGTACACGCCGATGATGGTTTTGTTGTAGTGAACCAAGGGCACGTCGGGCTTGCCGACCTGTAGGTCGTCAATGAGTGGGCGCTCCGTGTCTACGTGTACGAACGTCAGCACCGTCTTGTCGGCGTTCTCGCTCGCGCCCTTCGCTACGTCGAGCCCTGCGACGATGTGACCGCTGGCACCAGGGCGGTTCATCTCAAGGTTCGGGATGCAGATGGACCGCCACAAGTCCTCGGGGATGGCGATGTCGCGGTTGTCCTGCCACACCAGGCGGAAGTTCATCTTGAAGGCTTCGTCCTCCAAGTTACCCCGGAGATCGCGGATCACCTTGGTGATGTACTTCGAGTAGTTGAGGTGGAAGGGGTTGGGGCGGAGATCCGCGGCAGAGGTGGCGCGGTTCTCCACCAGCATCTCGCTCTGCCGTCGAGCATCGGCGGCGACAAAGCGCTTCCAGACCTCCTGCTCGCGCTTGTACTTTGCCTCGCGCTCCGCGATGACAGCCTCGTAGTCGTACTGGAAGTGCAGGCGCTTGCCCGTCTCCCGCTCGACCTCGATGTTGCGCTCGATGCTACGGAAGAAGTAACCCTTGCTGCTCGACGCGGTGCCGATCTGGACGAGAGGACCGTTGGTCGAGGCGAGCATCGGCTGCAACTGCTTCTTGATCTTGAACGCGGAGAGCTTCTGACTCTCGTCGCAGATGAGCAGGTGCCAGGTCTGACCCTCGTTGTCCACGCGCTCGCTCGCCGTCTCAGCCTCCACGATCGAGCCGTGGGACCATGCAGCAGAGTCGCCGCGGGAGCCGGTCAACTCGATGTTGATCTCGGGGTCCATGTAGATCGCTCTGGCGCGGTCGCTCTCGGCGTAGTCACGAACTCGGTCGTAAGCGATCTTGGCCTGCCTGTCCTTCGGACCATAGATGCCAACGCGAAAGCCGTTGCGGTAGGAGCCCACCCGCTCGTCATCGGGGAACTCTCGCGCGAGCACGGGGATGAGGGTGGCGCACGCGATGGAAACGACGGCGACAGCCTCAGTCTTGCCCGACTGGCGGCAGAACAGCGCCGTGGGCTCGTCGCCGTTACGCCGCAGCACTGCTTCCACGATGGCGAGGGCGAAGCCTCGCTGGTACTGGTAGAGGGTGATGCCGCAGAGCATCTCACCAAAGGCTACGATCTTCTTTGCCAGGGCCTTGGTATCCAAGCTGATAACCAGGCGTGGCTGAACGAACGTCTCTTTGGCAGCTTCACTCACGTCGTCGTCACCTTGATGTCGCTGGGGTATTTGTAGGCGAGCACCTTCGCCATCTTCACAAAGAACGTGACGGCGTTGCGCCCGTCCTGGTCGTACTCGGATGGGTTCCAGCGGAAGCGACCTTCGCTGAGGATGTCCGCGCCGTAGCCGGCGACAAGCGTGGCGCACCCGGCAGAGACGGCAGCACACACGCGGTTGTCGTGGTCCGCGTGGCCGTCAACTAGAAGCGACATCGTGCGCTCGTCGTAGAAAACTTCGATCAAGGGGATGCTCCAAGCAATAGAGCCCCCGCCACGACTAGCGCGGTGGGGGCCCTACGGTCTGGTAGTAGCCGCCGAGGGCTGCGTACTACTTCTTGCCCTTCTTGCCCTTCTTGCCCTTCTTGGCCTTGCCCTTGGCCTTGGCTTTGGCCTTGGCCTTGGCCTTGGCCTTGGCTTTCTTGCCCTTGCCACCCTTCTTGGCCTTGGCCTTGGCCTTGCCCTTGCCCTTGCCCTTGCCCTTGCCCTTGCCCTTGCCCTTGCCCTTGCCGGCGGCACCCTTGCCCTGGAACAGCGAGAGCACGTCCTCGATGCTCTGGATCGACTCGATGTTGATGTTGCTCATGGTCTGAATCTCCTTCGTGCTCTCGCTTCACAGTAGCAGAGCGCACTTCCATGGTAGCGAGCAAAACGCGCCCTTGCAACACACCGAAAGTATGCCTTTGGCTATCCAAGACCTTCTAGCTCCTCGCGTTTGAGATCTCGAAACGCCCACTTTCGCTGTTGGCACGGGAGGCAGACCCCGCAAGGGGTGTAGCCGTCC